>Ga0102962_1000030_pt1 | contig 87571 bp, 66 predicted proteins | sample SalPonF2_C_D2_MG_FD_84519 | JGI IMG/M metagenome (GOLD analysis project Ga0102962, IMG submission 84519) | Salt pond soil microbial communities from South San Francisco under conditions of wetland restoration - Salt Pond MetaG SF2_C_D2_MG ...
ATATCGATCATCGGTGAAAGCTTCGATCTGATCGATATATGAGCGTAGACTGCCCTTTTCAAGGACTTCAACGACCTCATCCATCACACCTTCCATCCGCGAGGTTTGAACATCAGCTGTGGTCGGTAGATCAAGCGGATTCAACCGTGTTTTTATTTGCTTCTCGATGGTTCGAAGCTGTTTGCTTTTTCGACGGGTAGCAAATGTAATTGCCATGCCCGAACGCCCTGCACGGCCCGTTCGACCAATACGATGGACGTAATATTCAGGATCCTGCGGAATATCATAGTTGAATACCGCTTCAATATCGTCGATATCTAATCCCCGGGCGGCTACGTCCGTTCCAACCAAGATATCGATAGCACCGGATCGAAATTTTGCCATTACACGATCACGCTGGTTCTGACTAAGATCTCCATTGATAAAATCGGTGGAATATCCACGTGATTTCAAATCCCGAGTGACTTGTTCGGTTTTACGTTTCGTATTGCAAAAAACCAGAGCCAACTTAAAATCATTGATATCCATAAAACGGCCAATAGCTTCGGTCCGAACTGAATCCCTGACTTCAACAACGTACTGCTCAATATTCGGAGCTGTAACTTTTTTACGTTCAATAGTAATAGTTTCAGGGTGATCCATATAGCGATTCATGATCTTACGGATCCCTTTCGACATCGTGGCAGAAAACATAATGGTCTGCACAGGCTTCGAAGCATACGACAGAATCTGCTCCATATCATCCCGAAAACCCATATTCAGCATTTCATCCGCCTCATCAAAAACAACTCTCTGCAGATGATCCAGCTTTAGCGTTCCGCGCCGGAGATGATCAATCGTACGCCCTGGTGTACCCACAACAACATGTGTACCTCGCTTCAAGGTCTTAATCTGTCTGGAGATCGACTGCCCACCGTAAATTGGGGTCACCTGCAGTCCATTCAAGTGTTTTCCAATTTTGATGAGTTCTCCTGTCACCTGTATGGCCAGTTCACGCGTTGGACACATAATAATGGTTTGTACATTTGAAGCACTGATATTGGTGTGCTGCACAACAGGGATGCCAAAGGCAGCCGTTTTGCCCGTTCCTGTTTGCGCTTGCCCAACAACATCTTTTTGATTTAAAAGCGGTGGGATACACTGAGCCTGCACAGGCGTTGGACTTTCGAATCCCATATCCTGTAATCCCTTGAGGATTGATTTGCTAATATTTAGTTCTTGAAATGATAAATCGGTCATGATTGGTAATAAAAATGAAGATTAATTAATGCCTGACGCTACAAAATGTACTTTTTGGTACCAGCACGCTGTGCTGCCATCCTAAAACCGTACATAACTTAGGCGCCGACAGACCTCGGAAGGGATGTAAGAACCTGTTTTAACGAATAGGTGGGATACAGAGTAACACCAGAAGCGGCCTAAAATACGGATTACCATCCAGAATACATACTATTATTGAAGAACTATTTCTTCTACATTAAAATAATTCGCTCAAATATGGCCTTTTAAAACATTTAGAGTTCTCTAATGTTGTTTTTTGGAACACAAAAATCAGTCCTATGCGATCTTAAAAGCCATTTTTTTGTAAAAAAATTAAATTTTACTAACCATTCTACAGATTATGCGAAATGTTGATTAATTTTTTTCAAAATGATCAAAATCATCTGTGATGGGACAACAACAATTGTTAATTACCATTTTGGTAACAATTATTATCGGGGTAGCAACAGTCATTGCTATAAACACCATGCGATCAAGTCGTGCTGATGCAAATAAAGCTTCTGTACGTCAAGATATCTTGATGGTATTAAATGATGCTCAAATATATTATCGCAAATCGAAAATGATGGGCGGTGGTGGCAATTCCTTTGATGGGATTTCACCAAATAATATTGTTTCTCTCGATCCTGAAAATGAAAATGGCACATATACCATCAGTGGTTCGGGCAATACGGTTACCGTTGATGGTACCGGTACAGTAAAAGGAGTAACCCTGACTGCCACCGCTACCATGACGAATAATGGGATGGAAATAAGTTGGTCTGACTAATCTTCAGTCACTCACTGTTTATTGCTGAAGGTTGAGGAACGGTATCCTCCGTTGATTCTACTGTATCTTCCTTTTGCACGCGGGCCTGCTTGGCTGGGCTTGCAAAAAGGATAAATAGCCATTCCCGCCAGCCTTCGGCTTCCTTTAAATCATGCCATATCGCAATAAATTCATGGAATACAAGGTAAACCGGGTTATAAGAATTTGGCGGCTTGGTGATTCCATAATCCGGGGTATTTAGCTCCGGCTGGAATGTGCCAAACATACGATCCCAAATAATAAGTGTTGATCCATAGTTCTTATCCAGATAGTGATCATCTTTTGCATGATGGACCCGGTGGTGTGATGGCGTGGTAAAAATAAATTCGATGGGACGCGGCAATTTATCAATGACTTCGGTATGAATCCAGAATTGATACAATACAGCTATTTCATGACAGATAAAAAATACGACAGGGTGAAATCCAGCCAAAGCAACAGGAACAAAGAATATAACTTTAAACCCCTGAACCCATGATAATCGAAAGGATACAGATAAATTATATTCCTCAGAGGAGTGGTGCGTCACATGGGTTGCCCACCAAATTCTCTGCTCATGAGCAATGCGATGGGCCCAATACCGGCACAAATCCAATAAAATGAAACATAATAGATATGACCACCATGTATAAGGGATCCGCCATGGCACCATGTTATAGAATAGCAATATGAAGGCAAAGATGGTGACCTTCGTTAGTGAACTGACAATGACATTACCAATGCCGATAGCTGTTGAAGCCCAAAAATCTTTGGTATCGTAGAGACCCCACTTTTGCCAGGCACTTAATCCCCATTCAAGAAAAACCAGTGCAAACATTACCGGGGCTGCATAAATGATAATCGGAGGGAGCCCCATATTCATGAGCTCCTGGACAGAAATAAGTTGAGGCATAAGGGGATAAATGCTGAAATAAAATAAAATTAGTGACTCATTATATCAGATCTCATACCCAATCTAAAATTTAGTCTCAAATAAACGCTAAAAGTATCCAAAAACTCTCTGAACTGAAATTATCTTTCTTCAAGCTTTTCTTCAGCAGGTTTTACGGTAACAACAGGCAGATCAAGGTGTTGTGATACATTTTCTGTCGTCGAACCAAGGAAAAAGTGGGCCAATCCGCTATGTCCATGCGTGGCCATTACCACCACATCGGCATGATCGACAGCATATTCCTGAATACCAACATGGGCAGATACCCCTTTCTCAATAACGGTCTTAAATGTGATGCTGTGACTAGACGCCCCCTCGGTAATAACAAATTGATCCTCAAAATCGACTTCCCCCCGGCTAATATGAATGTTCTCAAGCTCCTCTTTGATCAGATAATCCTCCAGACGATCTATAAGAGACTCATATATATTACCCTCCTCCGACTTGTTCGGATTCCGGTTGTCATCCTGTATCGGGCTGCCATAAAGTTCCAGTACATGATAAAGTGTAATTTCAGCATCATAGGTATCCGCCAGCATAAGGGCCACAGGAATAACTGAAAATGAGATCATAGAACCATCTGTTGGCACAAGAATGCGTTTTAAGCCCTCCGATGACAATCGCTCATCCACCGTAAAAACCGGAACTTCGGAATGGCGTATCACCTTCTCGGTGGTTGATCCACGCAACAGGCGGGTTTCATGTTCACCACGCGATGCCATAACAATAAGATCATATCCGTCTTCTTTAGCAACTTCAATAATCGCTTCTGAAGCTTTTCGCTCTACTTTGCAAATACTCTTCCCTTTATATTCATCCTTAATATAATCATTCATCAGATTACTAAGTTGATGCTCAGCTTCTTTTTGAGCAGTAGGATATAAATCTTGATCCATATCAAAAGGAACACCTAACCGGGATATACTCTCATTAAAATATTTAAGCGTCGGAATGACGTGGATGAAATCAATTTGGGCGCCAAAGCGTTGCGCAATTTCTTCGGCATGGGTATATGCAGGTATCGCATTTTTAGAAAAGTCAGTAGCTACTAATATTTTCTTTACTCGTTTCATGATGACTAAAATTAATCAGAAATAGTTTTTAGAAACATTACGTTACTTTTTAGACCGCAAATAGTCAAGACCGACGACCATAATCAATCCTATAACCATTCCCCATACTCCACTACTCAAATGGGATGTTCCGGCCCCCTTTACCATAAGATAAGGCACAAAAGGCGTACTTTTAATAAGTTTCTTTTTCACAGTCTGTACCTGAACCATTCTTTGATTATTGTTTGAGGTATTGGGATTAAGAACTTCACCCAGACGCTTAAACTCAGGTTGCTGCTTATCAGGCGGATTCGACCGCAAAGCCTGCGCTTGGGGATTATCATAGTTCACTATCTTTTGTTTAGCCACAATCTCGGTATACGTTCGATGCTGATAAGGCCAGATCACATACAAGGATCCGATCAGAAAACCAATCAAGACAGCCAGCGTCTGATTGGAATAACGATCCAAAAGCCATGACAAAATTCGCGAAAAAAGGGCCAGTCCAAAAATCGCACCCAAAACAAAAGGGAGCAATACTAAAAGTCCATCTAAGGTGTTTGATGTTCCAAGTTTACTGACTTGAGATAAAATAAAATCATACTTCCGAAGAATGAGCAGGATATACGAACCTGAAATACCAGGCAAGATCATCGCACAGATAGCAATAGCACCACTCACAAACACAAAAAATGGCGAATCCGAGGTATTCGTTGGTACGAGTGTGACCACCCAAAAACCTATCGCGACCCCCATGATAAGCATCAATACATGTAACCAACCGAAACCATCTATCGCTTTGGCCAGGAAAAAAATTGAGCCCAGGATCAACCCAAAAAATAACCCGAATACCAATTCGGGATTCGTAAACATGTAGTACTGCAACGGCACAATTTTCGTAAAAAATAATACCGCACAGCCGATACCCGAAAGCAACATCACCAAAAACTTCCAATCTACATCGCGAGCCGCAGACCTTATCTTAAAAGTCAGCAACCGTTTTATAAATTGAAAATCAAAGCTTCGAATCGCATCAATCAGACGGGTATAAATACCGACAATAAGAGCCATAGTGCCCCCACTCACGCCCGGCACAATATCAGCCGATCCCATTAAAAATCCTTTTATCAGCAGGATAGGAAATTCTCTCCAGGACGTCGATTTTTTCTTTGGTTCGGAAGTTTCGGTCTGTGACAAGATCTATGCGATTAAAATGAGAATTTCAAGAAGGAAAAATGTAATCACTGTCGACATACTTATCACATAAAAATTTATGTAATAAGATCTATCTCATATGGCCCCCCAATAAAAAGAAGCACCTTAGATGAAATCCCGCTCCCTGCTTTAGTCAAAATATCTGCTAATATTACTTTTGATATCCCTCACATAAGATGAGGAGGACTTAAATTGCCATTTCAAACTCCAGGTGATGTATGAAATAAAACATCTACCTACCTCCAAGCCACAGCCTACTACTTCTGCCAGCCTTTCTTACCTATAAGCGGAACAAACTTGAAATCACTAAATCGCTCTTCCTCAAACTCATCTTCTCTGATCTTTGTAATCCGAACCATCTCTTGTCGCTTTTCATCTCCTACCGGTACCACCAGTCGTCCATTGACATTCAACTGTTCCAACAAATCCTCTGGAACGACCGGCGCTCCGGCTGTCACCACAACCGCATCATACGGCGCGTAGGCAGACCAGCCCAAAGTGCCGTCTCCAAGCTTGCAATGCACTGAATACCCCAGTTCACTGAGGATAGAACGGGCCCGTTCATACAACTTTTTATGGCGTTCTATTGTGTAAACCTCCGCCCCCAATTCACATAAAATTGCTGCCTGATAACCTGATCCGGTACCAATTTCAAGAACTTTTTCACCGGGTTTTATGTCCAATAATTCCGTCTGGCGTGCTACCGTATAGGGTTGCGAGATAGTTTGCTCTTTACCGATAGGAAGTGCAGTATCTTTATAGGCTTGATCTTGCAGCGCCGTATCCACAAAAATGTGTCGTGGCACCATATTAAATGCCGCTAGCACCCGATGGTCTTTGATGCCCTTTTCTGCAAGGATCTCTACCAAGCGCTTTCGTCGCTGCTTAAATTTTGGATTATTTGCTCCGGATGACCAGTTTATCATCTTAAAATTAAGCCAGTTATACTCTTTAGTTTCACTTAGAATTTATAACATAAGGAACTTACAGCAATAAAATCGATTTTAATTGTATTACATCAAGACTACAATATGTATCTTAGGGAATAATTCTTTTCAACAGAGTTCAATACTTAAATCATGAAGATATTTCTAAAAATTGTTGCGGGGATTCTTGTACTATTCATTCTCATAGGGGTAGCGCTCAATTTATATTTTACGGATGAGCGCCTGGAAAACACCCTGATGCCCCAAGTAAATAAAGCGGTTGGACGCCAAGTGGATGTCGGTTCCATGTCGCTCACCTTTTTCAGCACCTTTCCCGAACCGGGAATAAGCATTCAAAAGATGAGTATACCAGGCAAAACAAAGTCAGACACGCTACTCTCACTGGATGAATTAGTTGCCTCTGTTAATATTTTTTCGCTCATGAGTGATCAAATTGATATCACTCAAATTCAACTGCACAACCCAAAATTTACTTACATTGTCTACCCTGACAGCACAACTAACATTGATTTTCTGCTGAAATCCGGAAAATCACAAACCGATACCGCGGGCGGAGGATACGCCTTTAATATCCCTTCCTTTCAAATCAGCGATGGAAATTTTGGCTATCAAGATGAGACATCGAAGACAGATTTCCGGCTCAATGATCTGAATGCCGACATTTCCCTGAATTATGCCCAAAAAATCAAAAGCTCCATCGATCTGAAATTGGGAGGCTTAAGTGCATCTATAAACGATACTTCCTACATCAATGGATTGCCGCTTAGTCTCAGTCAACAATCCACTATTGATCTGGATCATGAGACCGTTACGCTCGATAACGGTACCTTCTCAATCCGTGGTCTAGCCCTTAATCTTTCAGGATCGCTTTCGAATTGGAGCAAAACACTGACAGCAGATCTCAAATTCTCGTCTTCTTCTGATAATTTCGGTGAACTGCTGCGGCTCATGCCAGCTCATTATGACAAATACACTAAAGGACTCGAAACCAAAGGATCATTGGCAATCGATGGAACCCTTGCCGGACCTATTGGTGGTGATAAACTACCCAAATTTGACATCAAAATGGATGTGACCGACGGTTATGTAAAAAATCCGGATTTGCCACAGCCTATCCAAAATATCCAGTTATCGGCTAAAGCTAATAACGATTTGTTAACAATCGAAAAGCTGCAGGCTAAAGCCGGTGAAAATAAACTCTCCGCAAACGGGAAGTTGACAAAACCAATGGAAGATAATGGCTCTTTTAATATAAATCTGGATACTGACGTAAACTTATCAACCATCAAAAACTTTTACGACATCAGCCAGTTTGATATCCAGCAGATGGATGGTCAACTCAAAATTAAGGGCCAGGCAAACGGTAATCGCAGCCAAGCCAGAGAGGCCAAGTTTAATGCAGTCGCTCAGCTACAAAATGGGTCCCTCAAATATAAAGGAGTATCTAAAGCTATTGAACATATTTCGGTAGATGCCAAAGCCAATCAATCGGCCATAACTATTAACAATATGCAGTTACAGGCCGCCAGAAATACCTTCTCGATAAAAGGTGTCATCAACCAGCCGCTAAAAGAAAAACAACGCAGCGTTGACCTTAGCACTGATTTAAAATTTGACCTGGCAACCGTTAAGGAATTTTATCCTATCGACGAAGATACCCTTTCGATGCGGGGGCGGCTGACCGCCAATGCTACCTTGAAAGGCAAAGCCGATAAAATTGAAAAAGCTGTACAGAAGGGAAAAGTATCGCTCACAAACGGTTATATCAGCTACAAATCGCTAGGCAAACCTATTCAGGATCTCACACTTGAATCTACGCTTGATGGGCCTGTGATGAAAATCTCAAAGGCCAGCTTTAAAACGGGCGACAATAGCTTATCAGTAACTGGTACCATCACCGACTATTTGAGCGACAATCGCTCCATAAATTTGAATATCAACGGAAACGCCGATCTGGCAGAGATCCCTACCTACTATGATTTAAAACCAACGATTACAAAACTAAATGGTAAGGCTGATCTTAATCTCAAAGCCACCGGACCAATTTCCAAACCCGCTCGGATGCAATTTGATGGCCAACTGACAGTCACCAATATGAATATGGATGGCGATGGTATCGTTCAACCGATTGCCAATCTCAATGGAAAGCTGGATTTGAATCCTAAAACAGCTAAACTAACGTCTCTAAAATTTAAGATCGGTTCTTCGGATATCGCACTCAATGGATCACTCGCCGATTATATGGCCTATCTTAAAGCCGAAAAAGACCGTAAAGCCACCCCACAGCTCTCCGGATCATACAAAAGTAATCTTCTGAATCTCGATGAACTTATTGATTGGTCTGATACGACAACCTCAAAGACACCTATAAATCTGCCTGACCTGAAGAGCTCGGTGAATGCGAGTATTGGGAAACTGATTGTTACAGGAGTGACGATGCACAACTTGCAAGCCCAGGCAACCACCACGCCGAAACAAATAAAGCTGAATAAAGCAACAGTTGAAATGTTTGACGGTAAGGCGAGTGGTGCGTTCACCTGGGATGTGCCGAAGCCGGATCACACGATGATTACCTTCCATGGAAACCTGGACAGTCTGCAGGCTTCTACTTTTTTCAAAGAGTATCCTATACTCGGCAAGAAAAGCAAATTTCATGAAAATATAACCGGTGCGTTCAGTGCCGATGTGGATTATTACTCCGAGCTGAATGTCTACCTGGATCCACTCATCCAGACAACAAAAATGAACGGGAGTTTCGGGATGACGAAAGCACGTCTCAAGGGACATCCAGTGCAAGACAAAATAGCCTCCCTGCTAAAAGCCAACGAATTTCGAAACATTGCACTTGATGAATGGAAGAGCACTTTCAAGATGACTAACAGTGTTTTAACGATTAAAAATTTACGATTGACCAGCGGAGATATCGGGATGGAGCTCAACGGCACGCAGCAGATGGTTAAAGGCGATATTAATTACCAGATCAAGCTAGACCTGCCGGGGCGCTTTAAAAATACCATAGCTTCTGTCATCACTAAGCAGGCGGCTGATGCGTTGACGCAAAAAAATGGCACGATCATGCTTCCGCTTCGGGTTACTGGGACGCAGGAGGATCCAAAAATTGCTCCGGATAAAGAAGTGATTACACCAATCATCAAAGATTATCTGAAGAATAAGGCCGGTAATGTATTAAATAAGCTACTTGGCAATCACTAGAAGTTGCAATAAGAATATTGGCCAATTTAAAAGCAAATTGTCAACTATTCGTTGTAAGCTTTATCTTTGCGCTCTGACATTTAGTTTATTTCAGCGATTTAATAAAATAGTGATCTGGCTTTAATGGATACGTTATATATTTACAATACACTTAGTCGCAAGAAAGAGGAATTTAAGCCCATCAACAAAGGCTTTGTCGGCATCTACGTATGCGGCCCTACCGTCTATGGGGATCCGCACCTGGGCCATGCCAAAAGTTATGTCTCCTTTGATGTAGTGGTTCGATACCTGCGATATTTGGGGTATCGCGTACGCTACGTCCAAAACATCACTGATGTGGGTCACTTGACCGATGATGCTGATGAAGGAGAGGATAAGCTGGAAAAACAGGCCGCCATCGAAAAGATGGAGCCCATGGAAATCGCAGAAAAATATACCTACAACTATTTCCGCGATATGGATAAGCTCGGGGTAAAGCGCCCAGACATTTCTCCGCGTGCCACGGGACATATCATTGAACAAATCGAGATGGTGAAAAAGTTGATCGAAAATGGACATGCATATGTCGCCGATGGCAATGTATATTTCGATGTATCTTCAGACAAAGATTACGGGAAACTAAGTCGCCGCTCAGTGGAAGAACAGGAAAGTGGTACCCGAATTGAGACGGCCAGCGACAAAAAAGCTCCTGAAGATTTTGCGCTCTGGAAAAAAGCCAGCGACGATCACATCATGAAATGGCCCTCTCCTTGGGGAATAGGATATCCCGGCTGGCATGTAGAATGCTCGACAATGTCCACTAAATATCTTGGAGAAAATTTTGATATTCATGGCGGAGGGATGGACAATCAATTCCCCCATCATGAATGTGAGATTGCCCAGAGTGAAGGCGCATTTAACAAACCGTTTGCCAACTACTGGATGCACAATAATATGGTGACGCTTGAGGGACAAAAGATGGGAAAATCGCTGGGCAATGCCATCTCGCTTGATCAGTTTTTTTCGGGCGACCATGAACTTCTGACCCGAGCCTGGGATCCGCAAATCATCCGCTTTTTCTTGCTTCAAAGCCATTATCGCAGCACAACAGACTTCTCTGAAGAAGCATTATCCAGTGCAGAGAGTGGGCTACAAAACTTGCAAGATATGCTTCTGGCTATTGACAAGGCCGATAATGGCAATGGAGAAACCTATGATTTGGAGTCTTTGCGAAAAACACTTGAAAGCAAATTAAATGACGATTTTAACACTGCACAGTCAATTGCAGTACTCTTTGAAGAGCTGAAAAATATTCGGAAGAGAATTAACAAAGATGATATTCCTGAAAACATTGAGGATATCAAACAATTTCTGCATAGTTTCGTTGATGGCGTACTGGACCTGTGGCCAGAGAAAGAAATGACTTCCGGATCAGAAGACAAAACTGAAAAACTGGTTGAGCTGTTAATCGAGCTCCGAAATAAGGCTCGCAAGGAGAAGAATTTTGAACTCTCTGATGCGATTCGTGATCGGCTGGAAGAGCTGGATATCAAGCTGATGGACAACCCCGAAGGCACCGAATATAAAATCTAATAAGTAAGGAAATGAGTATGGAGTTGTTTTATGTTTTAATCCATACTCAATACTCATTATTCACGACTCAAGACTAAAAAAATGCAGTCAAATTATTTTACATGGAATGTTGATCCCGTAGCTTTTAACCTTGGCAGTCTTCATCTACCGTTTCCTGTCGCAATCTGGGGCATTATCGCAGCCTTTATATTTATTTATCTTGGGTACCAGAAATTAGTGCCCGACGACCTCCCCCCCCACAAAGAGCCAGATATTGCGGCGTGGAAAATGTGGAGTTTAATTATTGGCTCTCTCGTATTGGGACAGCTTATTTTCATGGTTCTTCCCTCTCCGACTATAACACAACTCGGCCCCATTCGCCCCCGGTGGTACGGTTTCCTGTTTGCAAGCTCCTTTATTGTCGGTTTTTGGTTCACACAACGCATGTTTAAGCATGCAGGACGTCCCGCAGAAGAGGTAGACCAACTGTTGACTTATATGATCATTGCCACCGTGGTTGGCGCACGACTTGGCCACGTTATTTTTTACGATTTAATGTATTACCTGAGACATCCTGCTGAAATCATTGCTATCTGGCACGGAGGGCTTGCAAGTCACGGGGCAGCGATTGGTATTATCATTGCAATGTACCTGTTTACGAAAAAGAAAAAAGATATGAGTTTCCTCTGGCTGGCCGACCGCGTGGTGGTAGTGGTTGCTATTGCCGGGGCTTTTATTCGTACCGGTAATTTCTTCAATTCTGAAATTGTTGGGAAACCGACTGATGTACCTTGGGCCATTGTCTTTCCTCGCGCACATGTTCCTCATCCGGGACTCCCCCGGCACCCATCGATGCTGTATGAAGCAATTTTATGTATTCTTGCTTTTATATTGATTTGGACTATTTACAAAAAATATAAAAATAGCCCACCCGAGGGATCACTTTTTGGTATATTTATGGTGTTAGTTTTTGGGGGGCGTTTTTTCCTGGAATTTTTCAAAGAACAACAGGCTCACTTTGCAACCGGAGTTTTAAACATGGGCCAATGGCTCAGTATACCGCTAGTCATAGCCGGGCTTTGGTTGCTCCTCAAAAAGGTAGACTGGAGTAAACCGGCTCCCCTAAAAACAAGAGCATCAGAGACATAGCAATAATATAGCTACAACTGAAATTCATCAATTTTTAAAATACCAACTATGCAATCACTTGATCCCAACGTACAGCAGAAGATAGACCATTGGCTTAATGGCGGTTATGATGCGCAAACTAAAGCAGAGATCCGTAAAAAACTGGAAAAAAAAGAATATGATGAACTGACGGATGCATTTTACAAAGATTTGGAATTTGGTACCGGAGGACTCCGTGGAATTATGGGGGTGGGATCAAACCGAGTCAACAAATATACCTTTGGTATGGCCACGCAGGGCCTGTGCAACTACCTGAAGAAACATTATCCTGACGAAGAAATCAAAGTGGCTATTTCTTACGATTGCCGGAACAATTCGGATACGCTGGCTCGAGTTGTCGCGGATGTGTTTTCGGCTAACGATATTAAGGTCTATCTTTTTGATAAATTACGTCCTACGCCTGAGCTATCTTTCGCCATCCGAGAGTTGAAATGCCAGGGGGGCGTCATGCTGACCGCATCCCACAACCCTAAGGAATATAATGGGTACAAAGCATATGGTCGGGATGGTGGGCAGTTGGTCTCTCCGCAAGACAAGATGGTGATGGAGGAAGTACAAAAAATTGAGAGTATAGATGACGTTTCCTTTGAAGGAAATGACAATCTTATTGAATTTATTGGTAAAGAAATTGATGAGAAATACCTGGATGCGATTGCCGAATTATCGATGTCACCGGAGGCCATTAAGCGGCAAAAAGATTTAAAAATTGTATTTTCACCGATCCATGGCACCTCCAGTGTTTTAGGGCCACCTGCCCTGGAACGGTTCGGATTTGAGAATGTCCACTTTGTCGAAGAGCAAATGAAAGTGGATGGGAACTTCCCCACCGTCGAGTATCCGAATCCCGAAGAAAAAGAAGCGATGTCGATGGCACTGGAAAAAGCCAGGAAAATCGACGCCGAGCTGGTAATGGCTACCGATCCGGATGCCGACCGCGTTGGTATTGCAGTAAAAGACAATCACGGCCAATGGGTGCTGTTAAACGGTAACCAAACCGGCACATTGATTATCAACTACATGCTGAATGCCTGGAAAAAAGCCGGGAAACTGTCAGGCAGCGAGTATATCGTCAAAACAATTGTGACCTCCTATCTTATCGATCGCATCGCTGATTATTACGGAGTTGATTGTTACAATACGCTGACTGGTTTTAAATATATCGGCGAACTGATGACCAAGCTGGAAGGCAAAAAGAAATTTATTGTCGGTGGAGAAGAGAGCTATGGTTATCTAATTGGTGAACATGTGCGAGACAAAGATGCGATTGTTTCGCTGGCAATTATTGCTGAGATGACGGCCTATTATAAAGATCAGGGCAGCAGTCTGTTTGAGGCCCTATTGGATATGTATGTTCAACATGGCTACTTCCGTGAAAAGCTGATTTCGGTTTATAAACGGGGAAGAAAGGGGGCCGAAGAGATCCAAAATATGATGAAGGGCTACCGGCAATCTCCCCCCTCCGAACTTGGAGGGTCCAGAATTGTAACCATCAAGGACTACCAGACCCAGCAAACCAAAAACCTGGAAACTGGAAAGGCATCTGATATCGATCTACCTGTCTCTAATGTACTTCAATTCGTTACGGAAGATGGCTCCATTATTTCCGTCCGTCCCTCCGGCACCGAGCCTAAAATAAAATTCTATTGCAGCGTAAATACTGATCTCGACAACCAAAATTCATTCGGAGAAGTAACCGAGCAGCTGGACCAGAAAATGGATATCATCATTGAGGAGCTGACTCAATAATCCCCCATACCATATATATATTTTTTCTATTAAGAACGTTTCTTAATATTACCTTTTGCTATGGATTAATTTGAAAGGGTGTTATTTTCCTATACATCACATATAGATAATTGGGGTAACTCAAAAATGGATGAGCAATCTAGCCTGAACCCAAAAAAAGTCCGGAAGCTCACAGGTTTCTTCAATAAATATCAGAAATACCTTGCTGAGTTTGTATATGGAGGTATAGACGGTAGTGTAACAACCTTTGCCGTAGTCTCAGGATCGGCTGGTGCGGGTCTTGATTCATCCATTATCATCATATTGGGCTTCGCTAACTTGATTGCCGATGGATTTTCTATGTCGGTGGGCAGTTATCTGTCAAATAAAAGCGAAATAGAGAATTTTGAAAAACATAAACGGATTGAGCATTGGGAGGTTGAACATCTTCCCGAAGAGGAAAGAGCCGAAATCCGAGAAATTTTTAAAGCTAAGGGTTTCAAAGGCAAATTGCTGGAACAGGTAGTTGGTGTTATTACAGAAGACCAGGAAAGGTGGGTCGATACGATGATGAAAGAAGAACTAGAGATGATGAAAAAAATAAAATCGCCGATGGCCATGGCTATTGTTACCTTCATTTCATTCATATTTGTTGGCATTATCCCATTGCTGATTTACATTTTTGACTATATTGTTCCTAATCATACTACTCATCCTTTCTATGTATCGATTGCTATGACTTCTTTAGCATTTGTTGGAATTGGATTTTTAAAATCGTTGGTTAATCGAACGGGAAAATTTAAAAGCATCCTAGAAACTCTTTTCCTTGGTGCTGCTGCCGCAGTACTGGCTTATTTTACCGGAAATATTCTAGATAAATTGTTTTAAATAGATTCAAAATTATTCTGTATAGGCTATTAGATAATTTCATCCATGGAAAATATTCTATTCTCCCCTGGAGCTAACGTTTTTTACTATGCGATGATAACGGCAATAGCTACTGGCTTTGGTGCAATACCATTTTTCTTTTTTAACAATTTGACTGACAAATGGCTGGGAATTTCAAATGCTGTTGCCTCTGGCCTAATGCTGGCGGCCAGTTTTGGTCTTATCTATCAGGGACTTAGCTATGATTTATGGTTCACCGTTATCGGCATTCTTATTGGCTTGGGTTTCATAGTCACTAGTCATCGATTTATCGACAAGTATGATGACAATTTCGCCATAGAAAACATTAGCAAAGCGGATAGCTCCAAAATATTACTTATTGTAGCCATTATGACTCTGCACTCTTTTACCGAGGGCGTAAGTGTTGGAGTTTCTTTTAGTGGAAGCCTGCATTTGGGGATTTATATTACTACAGCCATTGCCATACACAACATTCCTGAAGGCCTGGCAATCAGTCTGGTGCTCATTCCTCGTGGAACATCAACCTGGAAAGCAATGTGGTGGAGTATTTTCTCTAGCCTTCCTCAGCCTTTAATGGCAGTGCCCGCATTTCTGTTTGTTGAAATTTTCCGACAGTATTTGCCTATGGGACTTGGCTTTGCAGGTGGGGCTATGATTTGGATGGTTTTTGCAGAACTTCTTCCTGATGCTCTGGAATACAGTAATACTTCTGTTGTGGCAACAACGGTTACTATTTCTACTGCTCTGATGATTCTTTTTCAATCTTTGATCAGTTAATCAAACTTTTGACATTTGATTATTTCAACTCCGAGCGGTTTTTTAAAACTTTGCCGTTAACTATAATTAACCAACTTGTAATTTTTACTAAAAGCTCTCTACCACACCTTTTTATCTTTGATTTTTTAATTGATAACTGTACGATGAAAAACTCTTCTAATCTTTTGATCAAAACTATTACGCTAATCTTCATGCTGGGATGCTTTGTATTTCAACAAGAGGGCTATGCACAAAAAAGAGAACCCTATTCCAGCGTTAAAGAAGCGCTTTCTTTAGGCGCAAGACTTCGAGGGTCGAACGGTCCCCAGAATGTCACTTGGATTGATGGCGGTAATCGATATTCTTATATGACCTATAATCAGAACACACGAAGTATGGATATTCGGGCTTATGATCCTGAGACAGGCGAAGATGAACTTATCTTCAATAATAAAAATCATACCTTCCCCCATTCTGATTCGACCTTTGAATATTCTTCTTTTCAATGGTCTAAAGATTCTAACTACTTAGTATTCCGTACACATTTTCGCCCGGTATATCGCAAATCAGGTATCTCGGATTATTATCTTTACTCTATCAAAAAAGGTACAATAACACTGTTAGTAAAAGATGCACGTACCGCAGAATTATCTCCGGATGGAACTAAAATTGGCTATGAACGAAATGGGGACCTTTATGTCTATGACCTGACAACAAAAAAAGAAACTCGCCTTACCAACAGCGCTAAAGATCATTTTTATAATGGTCGTTTTGGCTGGGTGTATGAAGAAGAGTTTGGGATGCCGCAAGCATGGGTATGGTCGCTTGACAGCAAATATATCGCCTATTGGCAAACCGATGAACGTAATGTGCATCTCTTCAGGATGACCGATTATTCGGGACATCATCCCGATTATAAGTCGATACCATATCCCCAAGTCGGAGATAAAAATCCCAGCGTAAAAATTGGGGTTGTAGATGTTAATAATGCACAAAAGCAATGGATGGATATTCCAGATGGCGGATATATCCCTCGTATCTACTGGACCTCCAATAAAAGACAGTTGGCAATTGTTCATTTAAATCGTGCTCAAAATAATCTCAAACTGCTTTTTGATAATATTTCGAATGGCAGCAGTCACGTAGTAATGGAAGAACAATCGGATACGTGGATTGATGTCTTCGACTTCTTTGCGGGAGTCCAGAATTTTTTCTACTTCCCTAAAGACGGCAAAGAATTTTTCTGGATCTCTGATCGCGATGGCTGGAACCATCTCTATCGTTATGGCTACGATGGCAAACTTAAAAATAAAGTCACCAAGGGCCCTTGGGAAATTACCAAAGTAAACGCCATCGATAACAAAAACAATCGCATTTATTATACTTCCACCGAGGCTTCTCCCCTTCAGCGGCAGCTATATTCGATCAATTTTAACGGCCGGAATAAAAAGAAAATCACCAATGTAGAAGGTAATCATGAAATCAATATGGGGCCAAATGGCAAGTATTTCATTAACCGGTATTCAAACACTGCAACGCCTACGCAGGTTGAACTATGGAGCACCAGGAAAGGTAGAATTAAAGTAATGGAGGATAATACCGCGGTTAAAAATTTCACCCAATCGCATGTCTATGCTCCCAAAAAATTATTCTCTTTTACTACTTCCGACGGGCAAAAAATTGACGGACAGATCATAAGGCCAATGGATTTTGATTCTACAAAAAAGTATCCACTCCTTCTTAATATTTATGGAGGACCCGGGTCACAAGGTGTTTATGATTCCTGGGCAGATGACAGCTGGATTCAATATTTGGCACAACAAGGATATATTATTGTTGATATAAATAATCGCGGTTCTGGGGGCTATGGTTCTAAATTCGAAAAAGTAGTTTATAAACAACTGGGAAAATGGGAGTCGCACGATTTTGTTGAAGCTGCCAAATATTTAGGCCGAAAAAGCTGGATTGATAGCACGCGTATGGCCATAAGAGGACATAGCTACGGAGGCTACATGACTACATTCACAATGGTTACTCATCCGAACATTTTTGATTTGGGACTTGCCGGCGCTCCAGTCACCGACTGGCGTTTCTATGATAGTATTTACGCCGAACGATATATGGGGTTATTACAAAATAACCTAGAAGGCTATCAACAGAGTTCAACCCTTACCCATGCACAAAATCTAAAGGGGCACCTTTTTGTTGCCCATGCTACAATGGATGACAATGTTCACATACAGAATACCATGCAGCTGATGACTGTTTTAGCTAAAAATGGCATTGATGCTGACTTACGAATCTACCCGCCCGGACATCATGGAGTAGCCTTTAATGCAGCAAGTTATTACTTGTTATATGAAACCTATACAAAATATTTAAACCGGTACCTTAAATAAATTAGCGGAAATCTATCCTACAAAGCACCTGCGGGATAAACTGACAGGTGCTTTGTACTCAAATCCATGTCGATGCTCTTTTTTGCAAGGATTTAAAAACTTTTTGCAAATATACGCTAGCACTTTCGGTGCAAAAATCCTACCTATTACACCAAAATAAATCTAGTGTAATTCAGTTGGCAATGGTTCGTTCTTCTCGCTTACTTATTTTATCTATTATATTACTAAGTTTTTCTGCCCCAGCATGGGCGCAGTCCTCTAAAAAATTCACAATAGATGTATTTCTGGATTGTCGGGGTTGCAGTGAGACGTACATCCGTGATCACATAGATTTTGTGAATTATGTCCGGGACAAAGAAAATGCCAGCGTTCATATGCTTGCCACTCGTCAACATACCGGAAGCGGAGGGACCGAGTATACAATTCGTTTTATCGGAAAGAAACAGTTCAAGGGGAAAAATGATACCTTAGTCTATGTTGCACCTAAATCGGATACTCAAAAAGAAGAACAAGAAGGATTGGTAAAATACATTAAACTAGGCCTGTTACCTTATGTGAATAACAGACCTATTGCCCAGGATTTAAGTATCAGTTACGAATCCGACGGAGAAAAAAAAGCTGGTTCCAAAAAGGATGAATGGGACCACTGGGTTTTTGAAGTGAACTTGAACACCTATCTGAGTGGCGAACAGACCCGGAAGCATTTGTTCCTCTCGGGCGGGCTTCAAGCAGAAAGGGTAACTAAAGAATGGAAAATTAATACAAACTATAATCGCAACTATAACCGGCGCAGTTATACCCAGGATGATACAACGAACACCTATACCACGCGCGCACAGTGGTTCAATGGAACGGTCGTAAAAAGCCTATCTGAGCACTGGTCTCTCGGCGTTTTTATAGGAGCGAACCATTCATCTCGCAACAATATAGATCTTGGGTACTCAGGTAGTCCAGCCATTGAATATGACATCTTTCCCTATGAGGAATACTCAGATCATGAAATTAGTTTCATGTATACGTTATCAGTGGTTCATAACAATTATGAAAAAACAACGATTTTTAATAAAAAGAAAGAGACACATTTAAAACAACGGTTACAATCACATATCGACATTAATCAGCCATGGGGAGAATTCAACAGTCATATTAGTGCTTCTTCGTACCTGTACGATTTTAACAAGAACCGGCTTGATATTCATCTAAACCTGAATCTTCGAATTTTCCGTGGATTATCACTCGATTTATCGGGACGATATTCCTGGATTCATGATCAGTTATCCATCCCAAAAGGGGGAATTAGCAGTGCCGAGCAGTTGCTTAATTTACGACAACAGGCTACCTCGTACTCTTATGGAGCTTCTATTGGTATTGAATATAGCTTTGGATCGATCTATAACAATGTGGTAAACCCAAGATTTTAAGAAAATATCGTAAACACTACTCATCTTGCCCATTGACGTCCTTATTCAACATGGTATTCAGCTTTTCACCTCCACGAATACCAAAATCGAGAGTGCGGATGGGAAATGGAATCATAATATTATTTTCGTCAAATTTTTTAGTGATAGCTATAATGGCATCACTTCGTGCGGCCCAGTAATCCGGATTGTTTCTAAAATTTACCCAAAATCGAATTTTGAAATTAATGGAACTGCCACCAAACTCATCATAATAAAACTCTACTCCCTTGCTCTCGTTATAATTATCTAACCCCTTAACCGCTTCGATAGCCACCTTTTTAGCTTTCTCCAGATCATCACCATAAGAAACACCACACGATAAATCGATGCGCCGCTCGCCACTTCTAGTAAAGTTGAGCATTGCATTTTCAAAAACATTTTTATTGGGGATATATATTACTTGCCCTTGTGGAGTTTTAATGATGGTATTACGAAGGTTCATCTTTGTTACCGTGCCATAAAAACCATTTGTCTTTATAATATCACCAATACCAAACGGGTGGCGGATGGATAAAATAATACCTGAAATAAAATTTGAGGCTATATCCTGAAATGCAAAACCTAAAGCCAAACCGATAATTCCGGCACCGGCAAGCAGCGAGGTTACTGCCCCGTCAAGTTTTAGGATGCTAAGCGCTATAAATACCCCAATGCCAATGACTAAAACCCCAACAATCGTTTCCAGCAGATGAATAATTGTTTTATTGCTGGTAACTTTACTCAGTAACTTATTTACTGCTTTCTCGATCAGCTTGCCAATCACATAAAAAATGATAAGGACGACTAAAGCTACCGCTAGGTTAGGCAGCATTTGTATTAGGGTATTAATCCACGCCTCCAGCTTATCGGCAATTAAGTTATAGGCTTTACTGAATTCCATCTATCCCGCTTTTAATTTATAATTAATTCTATGAAACAGTATAATTGAATGCTTGACTTGATCGTTCATTTACGAGAATATTCAGGATTTGTATTTTTCTATATTGAGAATGAAATATCAAATAGTAGTTTATTGAACTGTTGGTTCCACTCTAAAAATTTGGGAATGCAAGGCCAATTACGCATGTTTAAAAAGCACAATTAAAATCTCTAAAATAAATTATTACGTTATGCCAACAAGAAAAGCAGAAGCAACCTGGAATGGAGATCTTAAAAATGGGAAAGGTCAAATGTCGTTCGGTGGTGGTGCTTATGAAGGAGCCTATTCTTTTAAATCTCGTTTTGAAGATGGTACGGGTACAAATCCGGAAGAATTAATTGGAGCGGCCCACGCAGGATGCTATTCCATGGCACTTTCAGCCGATTTGGCCGAAGCTGGCTATGCCCCAGAATCGGTTACAACCAATGCGAACGTTAAATTAGAGATCGTTGATGGTGATCCCGCAATTACTACGATTGAACTCAATGTTAAGGCAAATATCCCTGATATCGATGAAGATACTTTTATGGAATACGCCGAGGGAGCAAAGAAAAACTGCCCGGTTTCAAAAGCGTTAAGTGGCGTCAACATCAAACTTAATACTACATTGGAAAATTAAACAGGTTTAGCTGTTACGATTATAAAATTAAAAGGCGAACCATTGCGGTTCGCCTTTTTAATGATTTAAAATCCCCAATATTAGTCAAAAACTAATCATCACTGACGTAAGCCTGATCAACCTTTTGAACTCAACATCGGTTTTTAAGCTTTTTGGTTAGGTTAAATCTCCACCGTAGGGCGGAAGAGTTGTTTCCTGTTTTACCTCAATGGGTATCTTGGTAAATGGATTTATCTAGCCTCAGATTAACTATTATTTATCGTCTCAATCGAAAATGACTGTTCGATATTATTAATAATGCCCGTCGAATCATCCGATATCTTGGGATCATAGAATCCTCCCTGATGATTGTCAAACCACAATTCCGGGCTTGTATTGATCAAAAAGACGTATGAAGCATTATAACTCGGCACCTGCACCGACGGGGAGATTTCTAACGCCGTCTTGAAGGCACGATCCGATTTATAGGAGAACTCCTTTCCATTATATTTTCCATCGATAATGATGGAATGTCGCGTATCCTCTGTAAAGTCGGGATCAATATTGGAATTATTATCGGGAGCTTGCTGTACCGACAACACAAAATTGCTGTAAGTACCTGCGTTTCCCTGAAACATCGGAATAGGATTATTACTGTTCTGAGATATCGAGAATTGTATCCAATTTGAAGCAGAGGGTACCACATGGCTCGTATCTCCATTGACTACAACAGCTCCGTCCCCATAAACGAAACGTACTCTCTCAATCTTCACTGAATCGCTGTTGCCTGCAACGAGTGTACTGTCAAATTTATTTATTTGGAAACCAAATCTAACACTGCTGGTAACTTTGGATCCGTTATTGTTCAAACAGCCTGCAATCATTACTGCACTAATTAGAATGGCTACAAATGATGGAATTGAAAAATGTGTGAATTTCATGAATAGTGGATTTGAAGATTAGCTTTCGAAGCTAGATTATAAATTTCAATTTACTTAACCATAAGGTACATTTTTTTTATCTTAATCCGTTATGGAATCTGATATTAAAAAACAAAAACATGCGGATACTTCACACAAGGTCAACCTTAAAAGCCTGTCTAAAGCAGAACTACAGGAGTTTTGTACTGATTTAGGGCTCCAAACGTTCCGCAGTGATCAAATATTTCAGTGGCTCTATCAAAAAGGCGTGCACAGCTTTGACGAAATGACAAATCTTTCTAAAGATTTGCGGTCGAAACTTAACGATATAGCTACTATTCATTCCATCGATCATGTTCAACAACAGGAATCTAAAGACGGGACAATAAAATTTCTTTTCCAACTACAAGATGAGCAAGATTTCAAAATAGAATCAGTGCTCATTCCCGATTTTTATCCCGATGGCGCTGCAAATCGCCTGACTGTATGTGTTTCCTCGCAGGTAGGCTGTGTCTTCGGATGTTCTTTTTGTGCCACTGGCAAGATGGGCTTCTTCCGTAGCCTTACCCACGGAGAAATCGTTGATCAAGTCCAATATATTAATCGGGTTGCCGAAGAAAAATATAGCAAGGGGATCACAAATATTGTGTATATGGGGATGGGTGAACCGCTCCACAACTACGAATCAGTTGTCAATTCTGCTTCTATTATCACTGATGAGCTTAGCATAGGCCTTTCCCCAAAACGAATAACCGTTTCGACTGTAGGGCTTACCAAGCAGATTAAAAAACTGGCTGATGAGCGACAACCATTTAACCTTGCCATTTCTCTGCATGCCGCCAATGACGAAAAACGGGATGACATTATGCCCATCAACAGTTCAATGAATCTGGAACAGCTTAAAGAGGCTGTTCAATATTATTATGCTAAGCTGCACCGCCCTGTCACTTACGAATACCTGTTGTTTGATGAATTTAATGATTCTCCTGAGGATGCCCGACAGCTTGCAGAAATTGCCCAGTGGGTGCCCAGCAAAATCAATATTATCATGTACAATAATGTGGCAGGCGTAGCCTTGAAACGGGCCCGCGAAAGGCGTCTTGACAAATTTATGCAGGAATTAATATCCAGAGATATTACGGCAACGGTTCGACGCAGCCGCGGTGATGATATTGATGCCGGATGTGGCCAGCTTGCCATTAAGGAAGGTCAGCCAAAAGGCAAATCCATCCGTAAAAAAGAATCTTAACCCTTACGAATTCTATTCTGAAATTCTCAGGCTGGTTACCGGTTACTCGCAATCAGCTCTTGGATATTCTTGGGGATGAAATCAACCCAGGAATTTTCAGAAAAAAAGCCATTTATGACCTTTATTTTTAATGGCAGGCTTCCCTCCTAGTCACCAATCACATGCAGTATACGACCGAAGCGTGGTAACCACCGTTCCTTATCCCAGGAAAAGTATACGATACTTGCTTCCCCAATAATATGAGACTTCGGCACAAATCCCCAGAAACGGCTGTCCTCACTATTATCACGATTGTCACCCATCATAAAATAATAATTCTGCTTGATGGTGTATTTGTTAGTCTTTTTTCCATTAATGATAAACTGCTCTCCATCCCGCTCAACATTATTTTTTTCATAGCGGGTAATCACATTTTTATAAATATGATAATTTTGAGGCGTCAGTGTAACCGTTTCTCCTTTGAAAGGTACTACAGTCGGTGGCATATAGTGATGATTTCTAAATCCATTGGAAAACGAAAAGTCCACCTGACTAAATTCATTGAAATCATTTGGCAGAACAAAAAGATTTACACTATTCACTTCCGGCCACTGTCTGATTTTAGCCGCAACATCTTTCGTCATATTTACACGATAACTGCTGGATCCCTGGGAGCCCAGTAACTTACCCCCGGCTGCCTTTACCTTTGCGGGGCTCAACCGTACCCGGTTACGAACCGTTACAACGTAGTTATGTTCAATACCCGGAAAAGTTTTGGCTTTCTGTCCATTCACATAAAGCTGCGATTCATTGAGTGAAAGTGTATCGTGTGGCAGCCCCACGCAGCGCTTAATATAATTAGTTTTAGCAGCTATAGGTGCCAGATCAATAGGGTAATTAAAAACAACAATATCATTTCTTTCAACATGCGTTAGCCCTGGCAGGCGCATCCACGGTAATACTACACCCGGCAAATAGATATTGGTGAACGGAATACTCAGAACCATTGGTGTTCGCGGACCATAATCAATCTTGGAAACAATCAGAAAATCTCCTGTCAGTAGGGTTTTTTCCATCGATGGTGTTGGAATCCTATACGCCTCGAAAAAGAAGGTCCGAATAATTAATGCTGCAATTGCGGCAAATAAAAGTGCGTCAATCCATTCCCGTAGCCAACTTTTAGCCCGTTCGTTCTGCGCTCCCTTATCACGATTCCGTCGTGAACGGCGCTTTTTACGTTTTTCTTTAGAAAGTTGATCTGCCAATGTTACTCCTTGTCATGCATTAATTAATGGTCAAAATCTATTGTCATCCCTTTAGGGGAATCAATCTCCTTAGCTTTGTATTTACCGTTACGGTACGTCACATTAAACCATTGTTTCCGTTCCGGAGAATAAAAATAATCCTGATAATCATCGAGTGAATCGAATGACATTAACTTTTTGGAAAATGCCCGTTTAATTTGAGGCATCAGGTCAATGTATCGACTGGCACCGCCAAATACCAATCCCCTCCCAAATGGTCCATCAACATCAAGCACCATCATGGGGATACTATCATTTACTGTAAACCAATATTCAAACTCAATAGCTTTACCAGGTCGAAAATCGTCTTTATTTATCAAATCTTCCAGTGTCTGAGTTGGATCTCCGAAAGCCGTCTGCAATCGTGCCCGTAGTTTATTGGTTTGGCGATCGTCAACTTTTGTTTTTTCATACAGCCCCTGGCCCGTCCATTTAATATCTTTAAATTTACTATTAAACCAAGCTCGTTTGTCGTGAGTAACCTTTTCAAACTGTGGGGCTTCAAATTGAGCAAACGCAGGAAGCGCAGTCAACAATAAAAATAATACAAGAAAATAAGTACGAATAATCTTTTTTAATACAAACTTGTGTATTTTTTTATCAAAATTCTTAGGGTAGCTCATAGATAATTGTTATTTCGCCGTTTTAAATTAGTCGTCGTCCATAGAAAGTATGGCAAGGAATGCTTCCTGTGGTACTTCTACCGTGCCCACTTGTTTCATGCGCTTTTTACCTTCTTTCTGTTTTTCCAGCAGTTTTCTTTTCCGTGAAATATCTCCCCCATAGCATTTGGCCGTAACATCCTTGCGTATGGCAGGAATCGTCTCTCGGGCAATGACATTATTGCCAATAGCCGCCTGAATAGGAATTTTAAACTGATGTTTGGAAATCAATTTCTTCAGTTGCTTGCACAATTTTCGACCTAAATCATACGCCTTATCACGATGCACAATGCTAGACAGCGCATCCACCGGATCACCATTCAGCAAGATATCTAAACGAACGAGATCACCTTCTCGGTATTCTAAAAATTCATAATCCAGCGAAGCATAGCCCCGAGTTCCGCTTTTCAGCCGATCATAAAAGTCGAACACGACTTCAGCCATCGGCAGCTCATACTTAATTTCAACACGTTGGCTCTGCATGTGGAGCTGATTGACATAAATGCCCCGCTTTTCCTGGCACAATTTCATCACTGGTCCAATGTAATCAGAAGGTGTTAGGATACTAGCTTTAATATAAGGCTCATACACAGCGTCAACTTTGCCGGGGTCAGGCATATCGCTGGGATTATCAACAATAACTTTTTTCTGCTCCCCTCTTTCAGTGATATGGACCTCATATTCCACGTTCGGTACCGTAGTGATAATATCAATATCAAACTCGCGATCCAAGCGCTCCTGTACAATCTCCATATGAAGCATTCCGAGAAATCCCGCCCGGAAGCCGAATCCCAATGCTTGTGAGGTCTCCGGCTGATAAGTAAGCGAGGCATCATTCAATTGCAACTTTTCAAGCGCAGATCGTAAATCCTCAAAATCATCCGACTGTGTAGGAAATAATCCACTGTAGACCATCGGCTTCGGCTCCTGATATCCCGGTATGGGTTCCTTTGCCGGATTTTTAGTCGTCGTTACGGTATCACCAACGCGCGCATCCTGCAACGATTTAACACTGCCGATGACGTAGCCTACATCTCCGGCTTCCAATTTGTCGGTCTGTTCCTTTTTAAGCTTCAGATAACCAATTTCTTCTGCTTCATATTCTTTGTCTGTTGCCATAAAACGAATGCCGTCTCCTTTATGGAGTGTTCCCTCCATCACGCGGACATATACAATCGACCCCCGGTAGCTATTAAAAACAGAATCAAAAATCAGGGCCCGCAGGGGCTTTTCCGTTTCCCGTCCCGGACCGGGAATTCGTTCTACAATAGCTTCCAACAGATCATCAACGCCCTCACCCGTCTTACCCGAAACGTGCAAAATCTCGTCATGATCACAGCCAATCAAATCCACAATTTGCTGGCCGACTCCTTCGGGATCCGCACTCGGTAAGTCAATCTTATTGAGTACCGGCACAATTTCCAAGTCCTGATCGATAGCCTGATAAAGCGTTGAAATAGTCTGTGCTTCAATACCCTGAGCGGCGTCTACAACTAGCAATGCACCTTCACATGCTTTTAACGCACGTGATACCTCATATGCAAAATCAACGTGCCCGGGAGTATCAATAAGATTAAAAATCACATTCTCTCCATTGGGACGTTTGTAGTCCATCCTAATGGCATGACTTTTTATTGTGATACCACGCTCACGCTCCAGATCCATATCGTCGAGAATCTGTTCCTGCATCTCTCGTTCGGTAATGGCACCGGTACGTTCAAGTAAGCGATCCGCCAAGGTAGATTTGCCGTGATCAATATGGGCAATAATACTGAAATTACGTATTTGGGTCATAAAGATGTGCTACCAGCACGAGTTTTCACTTGCTAAAAAGAACGCTTAAGATACAAAAATGGTAGTGGTATTGCACAATATATTGTTACAAAAAACGCTGCCACATATCTAAAAAAGCAATAATATTTTACCAAGGACCAGTACCTGCAATATATAAATTTACTTCCCGGCGGGTATATGTACAGGATCTTTGTCTTCGGATACCGGACTTAACAATTCAACATGAAAACGAAATTCCTCTTTTTCTATTGTCATTGTGTCGTACATCTCACGGATTAGTTTAAATACAACATCCGTATCACCACGTACACTGGTCGACATATAATTAACATCTACCTCAACGTCGTGTTGTGCTACCAGCTCAAGCAAAAACTCGATACTTTCTCGTGGATCGGTCGCCTTAAGCGGGATATAAGTGAACTGTGCTGTCGTAATCATATTTTTTTTATTTTCTTCATACTTTAATTATTTGTGGTGCTAAGAATAATCGTTTCGAAGTAATAGTTCAATCGATAGCTCCCCCATTTTACCCCTTTTTTACGTTTTTTCTGTTGATTTCGGAACAAAGGATCATCATTTGAGTAAGTACAGACACTAATAACAATCTGAAAATTGAATGATGCATAAAAAACTCGTTGGCAGGGCTTTTCTGCAACTTCTTTTTTTTACACTCTTCCTTATTATAATTGTAGCAGCTATTTCGGCATAACACAGCTCTAAAAAAGGAATAAGCAAACTTATCTTCTTGCACGCATCCCTCTACAGACCGGAAGTCGGATGAATGCCCCTACTACGTTAAATAGATAAGCTCTGTTCATTTCATCAGAGGCAAACCTAGTCAGCCGATGAATTTTTGCTATATCGGTTAACCAGCGACTTATATGAAACTCAAGTCGAAATAAATAAATTTTACGCTGGATGATTTCCTAAAAAGCCTTATCTTTGGCCTGATGTTATTAAAACAAATTCATATTACCTCCTACCTTCATCACGGCGGTGTCCACCGTCGTCATTGGCATCATACGAAGTAGCTTCTGCTACATATCATTTCCCCCTTTTTCTCAAATACCATATTTTCACCCTATAATTATTTATCCCTTTATTCATTATGGAACGTACTGCAGATTCTGAAACTTCTTTACGCATTGCTATACAAAAGTCCGGCCGGCTTACGGACAAAACTATTGATTTATTAAAAGGCATAGGACTCCGTTTTGATGATTACAAACGGAACCTTTTGGTAAAATGCAGGAATTTTGATGTCGAATTACTACTAATTCGAGATGATGATATTCCCGAATATGTACAAGATGGGATTTGCGATTTGGGATTTGTAGGCGCCAACGTCACAGCTGAAACCGGTGCTGACGTGACCGTACTTCGAGATCTGGATTATGGCGTTTGTCGACTATCGTTAGCGGCTCGTAAAAACGGGTCGATCCAAAAGGCAGAGGATTTTGAAGGAAAGACTATTGCCACTAGTTATCCCAAGATAACGCGTGATTTTTTAGAAGAAAAAGGCATTAAATCCAATATCGTGACTATTTCAGGGGCGGTAGAAATTGCACCTCGTCTCGAAGTTGCTGATGCTATTTGTGATCTGGTTTCCACCGGTAATACGCTCAAAGCAAATGGATTAGTTGAGCTTGAAACTGTTATGGAATCCGAAACGCAACTTATCCAGACAAATAAAAAACTTTCTGATGGAAAACGGAAGTTAATCGACAAGTTTTTGGTGCGCATGGATGGCCATCAACAGGCTGAGCGTAGCCGATATATTATGATGAATGCACCGGAGTCTGCCGTTCAAAAAATCAAGGACATCATCCCATCACTTAAAAGTCCTACTGTGATGCCCCTGGCTGATGATAATATGGTAGCAGTTCACACGGTTATCCCAATTGACAAATTCTGGGTAGTGATGGAGAAATTGAAAGCTGAAGGAGCAAGTGGCATCGTGATCCTACCCATCGAAAGTATGATTCTGTAATGATTTTTTGCTAATCCAAAGGATTAAATGGATATAAGCTGATAAAATATTCTTGGTAAACAAGCTGGGGAAAACGATACCATCTAAACAATGAAACATTTTAAATACGATAGTTTATCAGAAAACGAACTTCGGGAGCTCTGTAAACGACCCAAGATAGATTTTAAATCCATTTTTGGGAAAATTGGACCTATTATAGACAAAGTTGATAGTGAGGGGGACTCCGGTATCCGGTTTTATACAAAAAAATTCGACGGGGTAGCCCCCAATCCTCAACTAATTTCTCCTGAAGATATAAATATTAACCTCGAGCCGACGATTAAAAAAGCTATAGATACGGCTTTTAAAAATATCTACCGTTTTCACAAAGCACAGCTTCCTTTACCGCTGAATGTTGAAACCATGACAGGTGTTCGCTGCAAGCGGGTAGCCCGTCCTATAGAAAAAGTCGGGCTATATGTACCGGGAGGAACGGCCATCCTGCCTTCTACGCTGATGATGTTGGGGATCCCTGCGGCCCTGGCGGGATGTAAAACGATCGTTGTTGCAACTCCGCCAAATAAAAATGGGGATATTGCTAATGAAATTTTGTATATCGCCCAAAAAATTGGAGTTACCCATTTACTTAAAGCCGGAGGAGCTCAAGCCATAGCCGGCATGGCACTGGGCACGGAATCAGTGCCAAAAGTGGATAAAATTTTCGGCCCTGGAAATCAATATGTTACAGCCGCAAAAATGTTACTGCAAAACTCCGAAGCACAAATTGCTATAGATATGCCGGCCGGACCATCAGAAGTACTTGTCATCGCTGATAGTACAGCCGACCCGGAATTTGTAGCTGCCGACTTGCTTTCCCAGGCTGAACATGGGACCGACAGCCAAGTTGTGTTGGTTGCAACGCAAGACTTCAATATGGATGCCTGTCAAAAAGCACTGAATGCACAGCTTGAAACATTAACACGGGCTAAAATTGCACGTCAGGCTATAGAAAAGAGTTTCAGCCTTACTGTTGATTCCCTTGATGAAGCTTTCCACTTTTCCAATCAATATGCACCTGAGCACCTGATCGTTCAGTGTAACGATGCCGAGGAACAGGAGGAACAGATCCTAAATGCCGGATCGGTTTTCTTCGGATCGTGGACCCCTGAAAGTGCCGGAGATTATGCTTCCGGTACCAATCACACGCTCCCCACTTACGGTTATGCACGAATGTTCAGTGGGGTTTCCGTGGATTCGTTTATCAAGCACATCACGATGCAAACGCTTTCTAAAGAAGGATTAAGAAACATAGGGCCAACGGTTGAGCAACTAGCCGATTTAGAAGGTCTCAAAGCTCACAAAAATGCCGTTTCCATACGACTAAAAAATATTGATAACTAATTTTTATGAGTAATTCATTTGATATCGACAAACTGGTTCGTCCTAATATTCAAAAACTGACGCCCTACCACAGTGCGCGAGAGGATTTTGAAGAAGGATTATTGCTCGATGCCAATGAAAATAGTTTGAATGCCCCTTTTCAGGAAGCAGAAGGGCTCCATCGTTATCCTTCGCCCGGGCAACAAAAATTGCGCACCCTTATTGCAGAATGGCGGGGGGTAAGAAAAGACAATGTGTTTGTCGGTGTGGGGAGTGATGAAGGGATCGACCTGCTCTATCGCATTTTCTGCCGACCGGGGAAAGACCACGTTATTACGGTCCCTCCTACTTATGGGATGTATGAAGTATCCGCCAACATACATGACATTTCGGTGGATAAAGTATTGCTAGATGAACGTTTTCAACCACGGGCCGATGCCATCCTGGATGCCGTTACTGCGGATACTAAAATTTTGTTTCTGTGTTCACCAAATAATCCTACTGGCAATTCATTTGATCAGGGCATCATTAAAAAGCTTGCCTCAGAATTTCCCGGCATTGTGGTCTTGGATGAAGCATATATAGATTTTAGCGAACAGGATAGTTGGGCTCCACAAATCGCTGAATATCCGAATCTAGTGGTACTACAAACCATGTCGAAATCATTCGGGCTGGCAGGAATCCGACTTGGAATCACTTATGCTTCCGAGGATGTTATCAGTTATATGATGAAGGTTAAACCACCCTATAATATTAATTCGTTAACTTCCCGCTACGCGATCAAGGCCTTTGAAAATCTGAATACTATTCAATTCAAAGCCGAAGCCATTAAAAAGGAACGAAAGAAACTAGCGGCAAAGTTAAATAAGCTGTCGATTGTACAGAATATTTATCCAAGTGATGCCAATTTTTTGCTAGTAAAAATAGACAATGCCAAAACTATTTATAATCAGTTGGTAAAAAAGGATATCATTGTGCGGTACCGGGGGCATGAACCACTGTGTGAAGATTGCCTGCGTCTTACGGTAGGAACGCCCGATGAAAATAAACACTTAATTTCGGCCTTAAAAGAAATTTCGTTATGAAAATATGGGTCTTAGAACATGCTCTTACCGGGAACGAAGAAGCCCTGCTTAACAGTGGAGCTCTTTATGGACTAAAGCGATTGCAGGAACTGGGACACGAAATCTCATTTTCGACAGAAAATCTATCCCAAAAACAGCAACAACTACTGGAAAATGAGCTCATTATTGCTGACGAATTTTTGGAGAACGAGGCTGATCTGCACATTGAGGCTGAAAAATCGGTACTCAAAGCCACTGATTCTGATGGAAATAAAATAGAATCTGCCAATGACTGGGTAGCACTAAGCACCAAAATCTGCTTTCCATCCCGTTACGCCTCGAATCATCGAAAAACGACGGAAACCGACATACAAATTGAACTAAATCTTGACGGTACCGGGAAAAGCAATATTTCGACGGGTCTTGGATTCTTCGATCACATGCTGGAACAAATTGCAAAGCACGGGTTAATCGACCTTACTATCTCTTGCAAAGGCGATCTGCATGTGGATGAGCATCATACCATCGAAGATGTAGCTATAACACTCGGCAAAACGATTCGGAAAGCTTTGGACAATAAAATCGGAATTCAACGGTATGGATTTACGTTGCCCATGGATGAAACAATCTCGAACATCGCAATTGATCTGTCCGGGCGACCTTATTTGGTATTTGAAGCAAATTTCGATCGTGAGAAAGTGGGCAATTTCCCGACTGAAATGGTCGAACATTTTTTCTATTCGATGGCGATTAACCTGCAGGCAACGTTGCATATAGCTGTTAAGGGCGATAATGACCATCATAAAATCGAAGCATGTTTTAAAGGATTTGCCCATTGTCTACGGACGGCAATAAGCCGCAGTGAACGCAATGCAAATATACTTCCCAGTACTAAAGATTTACTCTGATGATTGCTATAATTAATTACGAAGCTGGAAATCTGGCCTCTGTTTCTAATGCTCTTAAACGGTTGGATGAACCCCATTTGATAACAAATGACGAGCATGAACTGGATCAAGCAGATGGAATTATCTTTCCTGGTGTGGGACATGCGGGACCGGCGATGGAATCGCTTCGGAAAAATAAATTAGATCAGTGGCTAAAAAATACCAACAAGCCGGTTTTGGGTATCTGTTTGGGGATGCAGCTTTTTTATGATTCCTCAGAAGAAGGCAATTCGGAAGGCTTGGGAATTATTCCGGGACGACTCAAACAATTTGATTCTGCAACAAAAAAAGTTCCTCATATGGGGTGGAATACATTTGAGAAACAACAAGACCATCCCCTTGTTGAAAACCTGGGAGACGACCAATATTTCTATTTTGTGCATAGCTATTATGCCCCTGTTAATGAATATACAATAGCAGTTTGCAACTATGATGAAAAATTCACCGCCGTGACGGCACGGGATAATTTCATAGGAGTTCAATTCCATCCGGAAAAATCCGGTCACGCTGGGGCTCTTCTGCTTCAAAATTTCCTGCATTATGTGCATACCTATCATTCAAATCAGACTGTGAAATAGTGACAATACTAATTCTCCCAATGATTGCGCTGATACATATCTATAACCTTTTCTATCAGCTTTAACTCAATCAATCTGTAAAATTCGCGAAATCGGCGGTCTAACATTACTCTTGATTTTAGACTTTAGGATAGCTATTTTTTTGACTGAACATTTAGTCAACGTAGATAAAATGGCACCGAAATCAGAAGAACAACTCGAAAAAATCCGACAGGAACGTAGTCAGAGCATTATTCAGGCAGCCCTCAAACTTTTTGCCGAAGAAGGCTTTGCAAATACTACGGTAAGTCAAATCGCCGAGGAAGCTAATATTTCTAAAGGTCTGATCTATAATTACTTCAACGGTAAGGATCATTTACTACGCACCGTAATACAGGAGGGATTTAAGAAAATGCCCTTGGATTTTGAAGTTCCGAAAACTAGTAAAGAAGCAAAGTTAAGACTGGAAAAGGTTTTGGATGAACTGAAGGAATCTGCTACGAGAGATCGAACGTTTTGGAAATTTTATGCCGAACTTTTGCTTCAATTAATCCGTGACGAAAAACTAGCGGCACGTTATGAAGAAGAATTCAATCTCTATATCCAACTCTTCACAACACTTTTGGAAAAAATGAATTACCCGGATCCCGAAGCAAACGGGCGAATCCTTGCTGCACAGCTTGATGGCATCCTTTTGCATGGCCTCTATTTCGAAGATTATCCCATTGAAAAAGTTTTTGAAAAAATAAAGAATCAATATCTACAGAAATAGTCATGAAGAATATTACCTGCCCCCTATTTACAGTATTTCTCTTATTCCTGCTAGGATTAACCGGACAACGTTTACAAGCTCAGAACGCCACAGAAATTGTTCGGGAGGCGGACGCAAAATTCCGTGGGGATCAATCCAAAGCAGAATTGACCATGAAGATTATTCGTCCCAGCTGGGAACGTACAGTCTCAATGCAAGTCTGGACATTGGACACAAAATATTCCATGATTTTAATCACCGCACCAGCTAGGGATGAAGGTACCGCCTATCTAAAACGGGATAACGAAATTTGGAATTGGGTGCCCCGTATTGGGCGTGTAGTCAAGATGCCGCCCTCTATGATGTCGCAGTCCTGGATGGGGTCCGACTTTACAAATGATGATCTGATCAAAGAGGCATCCATTGTAACAGATTATACCCATAAGCTGGTGGGAGACAGTACCGTGGCCGGACGCGATTGCTTTAAAGTACAACTCACGCCCAAGCCTGATGCGCCGGTTGTTTGGAGTGAAATTCTGATGTGGATCTCAAAAGACGATTATCTGGAATTACGATCTGAATTTTACAATGAATATGGAGAGAAAGTGAATGTAATGGAGGGATCCGAAATCAAAAAGCTCGGGGGTCGATTACTACCTGCTAAACTTGAGATGATTCCGCAGGACAAAGAAAATCAGAAAACAGTTCTGGAGTATCACAATATCAACTTCAACCCGGGAATATCCCAACGTTTCTTTACCGTACAACAAATGAAACGACTACAATGAACAGTTATCAATAGACAAAGATCAATTAACAAGTTTGTAAGCTTTTAAACTGTGAATGGTCTTACTTGTACAGTTAGTAACTGAAAAATAAAAGCTATCATTATGGAAAATATAATAGCAGATCAATCTTATAATTTTGCTGTAGGGGTTGTAAATGCATATAAATTTCTAAGTACTAAAAAGAAAGAATTTATTCTGTCCAAACAATTATTAAGAAGTGGTACATCTATTTACGAAAATATGACCGCAATGTAAGGCGCTATTTCAAAAGCCTAGTCGACGAAGCGGATGAGATGACAAAAATCCCGTTTTTCTATTCTTAAAAGGACACGGATTAACGAATCCAATGAAAATAAAAGTATTAATCATTGATAATTGACAACTGATCATTGATCACTGAATAAATGTTTTTTCTAAAACTGGCATGGCGAAATATCTGGAGGAATAAGCGAAGGACGCTGATAACGACCTTTTCGATTGTTTTAGCAGTTGTCCTGGCATCCTTTACAAGGTCTATGCAGATCGGTACATACGATCAGATGATTCAAAATTCTGCTGGAATATTCACGGGATATCTTCAGGTGCATCAAAAAGGCTATTGGGATAAACCCACAATAGATAATAGTTTTGCTTACACAGACTCTTTAATCAAAAAAATAGCGTCTGTCAATCATGTTACCGATGTAGTGCCTCGCCTGCAGTCATATGCATTAGCGGCTGGCCAGAAAAAAAGTCGTGCGGCTATGATTATAGGCTTTGACACTAAAGCCGAGCAGTCGCTCAGTGATCCCCAAAAGAACTTAATTGATGGCACTTATATCTCTTCGGATAGCGCTCGATCGGTGCTCATAACCGAAGGATTAGCTAATTACTTAAATTTGGCTGTTGGTGATTCTCTTGTGCTTCTCGGACAAGGATATCACGGGATGAGTGCTGCTGACGTCTATCCTATACAGGGTATTGTCAAATATGGAATCCAGGAAATGAACCGAGCCATGGTATTTTTACCCATTGATGAAGCACAGGTTTTCTTTGGAACATATGGCAGACTGACCGCAGCAGCCGTCACCCTGGATGACGCACACGCTGTCAATGACGTACAAAAAACGATCCAGTCACAGCTCAATGGCCCCTATGAAGTAATGACTTGGCGACAATTAATGCCGGAGCTGGTTCAGGCCATCGAAGCCGACAGTGGTTCAGGAATGATCATCCTGTTAGTTTTATATATTGTAGTAGGTTTCGGAATCATGGGCACCATCTTAATGATGACAGCCGAGCGTCAGTACGAATTAGGAGTAATGGTCTCCATTGGCACCAGTCGGTTTCGTTTGGGATCTATGTTACTGCTGGAATTAATTTTTCTAGCCCTGCTTGGTATCATCCTAGGATGCATGGGAAGCTTACCTCTGGTCTGGTATTTCCATTTGAACCCAATCCATTTCTCCGGGGATGCGGCGGCAGCAATGCGTCAGTACGGCATGGAACCCATCCTCCCCTTTTCCACAGATCCAACGATTATCCTTGGACAAGCCATGATTATCCTGGGATTAACAGCGGTGGTCAGTTTTTACCCAATGTATCATGCTCACAAACTTAATCCTATTAAAGCTATGAGAGGATAACAATCGAGATATGCTTATTCTAAAGCTGGGATGGAAAAACATATGGCGGAGTCCAATCCGGAGTGGCGTAGTCATAGGTGCCGTTTTAATTGGTACTTGGGCAGGAATCTTTATCCTGGCTTTCAGCAATGGCATGACCAAACAGTATATCAAAGATCAATTAGATACCTATGTTGGGCACATCCAAATTCACGATCCTAAATATTTACAGGAAAACCTGCCGCAGTACAGCATTTCTCAACCCGATTCTTTGATTCAACAACTAAAGTCTTATCCATTTATTACAAACATAGCTGCACATTCTGAGGTACAAGGGCTTGCAATGAGTAGTGCTAATACCTTTGGAGTCAGTATTATCGGCATTGATACGACTGAAGAGAAAAAAGTCTCCACGGTTTATACGGACATCAAAAAGGGAAATTATTTGAAAAATGATGTTCGGAATCCTGTTATCATCGGTCAAAAATTGGCCGATAAACTGGATTTGAGGTTACATTCAAAACTGATTCTCAATTTCCAGGATATTCACAACGAAATTTCTGCCGGTGCTTTTCGGGTTGTCGGAATTTTCAGTACCAATAACAGCACTTTTGATGAACAAAATATCTTTGTTCAAAAGGATGATTTAGATCGCCTGTTGGGCCAGCCAGGACTAGTTGACGAACTGGTTTTGAGAGTAGACAACATTAAGCAAGCCCCAAATTACGCAAAGAGACTCCAAAAAAAATATCCTGATCTCACGGTACAAAGCTGGGGAGATATCGCTCCGGAACTGCGTTATGCAGATGCCTCGATGGATTATACGATGTACATTTTTATGGGGGTACTGATCCTGGCTCTTACCCTTGGCATCATTAATACCATGCTGATGGCCGTCATGGAAAGAACCAAAGAACTCGGCATGCTAATGGCCGTGGGTATGAACCGATCACGGGTTTTTAGCATGATTCTAATCGAAACTTTCTACCTGATTTTTGTGGCAGTGCCCATCGGCTTGTTACTGGCCTGGGGAACAGTCGCCGTTACAGCTCACACGGGCATTGACGTAAGTGCTTTTTCAAAAGGTCTCGCAGCTTATGGACTTAGCACGGTGATTCATCCGGAACTTAGCGGTATTTACTATCTCAATATATCAATCATGATGGGAATAGCAGCGATTTTGGCAGCTATTTATCCGGCTTGGAAAGCGCTTAACCTTAAGCCTGTTGAGGCGATCAGGAAACTTTGAACGTGATGCGTAATACGTAATTCGTAACTATAATTTAGAACTATGGCAGTCATAGAAACCAATAATCTGAAGAAAATTTATAACGATGACACCGTGCCCGTGCACGCTCTGAATGATGTAGACTTGCACATTGAAAAAGGAGAATTTACAGCTATTGTAGGCCCTTCCGGATCTGGGAAAACCACATTATTGAATATTATCGGAGGATTAGACGAGCCGACATCAGGCGAAGTGAAGGTTAATGGAACAGACTTGTTCTCGCTCAGTGAGAGTGAGCTTATTAACTACCGCCTGCACCACATCGGCTTTGTCTTCCAAGCTTATAATTTAATACCCGTATTGACAGCTATGGAAAATGTCTCATTTATCCTGCAGTTACAGGGACGTTCGAGCAAGGAATGCAAGCAAAGAAGTATGGAACTTTTACAAGAAGTTGGGCTGAAAGACCGGCTCAATAATCGTCCAAATGAATTATCCGGCGGTCAACAACAACGCGTAGCCGTAGCACGGGCGCTTGCCCCTTATCCCGATTTTATCCTAGCTGATGAGCCAACGGCTAATCTCGATTCGGTCTCTTCTGGCAACTTATTGGATATGATGGCTAACCTGAATGAGAAAGAAAATATGACATTCATCTTTTCTACACATGATCAGCGAGTCATTGATCGGGCCCGCCGCGTGGTAACACTCGTAGATGGAAAAATTAACAAGGATGAAAAGCGAGACGTGTAGAATCATGTTTCTAAGAAAACCTCTCAAAACCCCGGATCATTGCAAATGGAGCTCTTTATATAACTTTCGGAAGAGCAACCTGCAGCGACCTCCTTTCTTGTGGGAATCGCCACGCCCCGAAAAATGCAGAATAAGCGATGACCATTTCACATGGTTTGGTTTTGCTAAGCTCACTCTTACGTTCTTGGAACCGTTCGGCTCCCTTACCCTCTCTCCAAAGGCAGAAAGAGATCCCTCCTACAAATTGTACATGACTTTCAGAACGGGCTTTTTATGTCTTTTCTTACTAGTGGGAATGCAAAATGCATCCGCCCAAAACCAAAAATTGGATGTGAATATCGGAGGATATCTTAAAGAACTTGGGCAAGTTAGCCTCAATAATAATTTCTCTACCATACATTACGATAATGTTCTACATCATCGTATTGAAAGCAACTGGAAATTGCGAAACCACTGGGAGTTTGAAGCCGATCTGCGGACTCGGTTGTTAAGCGGCTACAGTGTTGAGCATCAGCCGGGAATTAAACAAATGTTTGAACAGGATCCCAATTATCTTGATATGGCCTGGGTTTGTTTTGACACTAAATATTCGCTAATGCATTCTAATATCGATCGGCTGTATGCATCCTATTACAATGGCCCTTGGGAGATCACCCTGGGACGACAACGGATTAACTGGTCGCGCACTTTCGTCTGGAGTCCGAACGATCTGTTTAACAACTTTGCTTACCTGGATTTTGATTATGAAGAACGTCCCGGCACCGATGCTTTAAATCTGCAATACAGTTGGAGTTACGCTTCCAGCATGCAGCTGACAACCCAGTTTGGGCATCATTGGGATGAAACCGTCATTGCCGGAATGCTGCGATCAAGTCTGGGCAGTTATGATATCCAGTTTATTGGTGGCCATTACCACAAAGACATTTCGGTTGGGGCTGGTTGGGCCGGTTATCTCGGGGATGCAGGTTTCAAAGGAGAAATATCTTACTTCCATCCGGAAAACAATTTTTTTGACCTTGTGGGACATATCACCTTCACTACCGGTTTCGATTATATGTTCTCTGACGGCCTGTATTTGCAAAGCGAGTTACTCTACAACGGTGGATATCAAAACAATGGAACTCCTTTAGCCAATCTGGTACAACCACCAACCGCTGATAATCTTTTTATTGCAAAATCCGGATATTTTCTGAATGGTTCCTACCAATTCACTCCGCTAATTTCCGGGCAGTTGGGACTGATGGGGAGCTTTGACCGATCTATTATCATATTTATTCCACAAATCTCGATCTCCGTTACTGAAAACGTTGATTTCCTCTTATTATCCCAATTGCTTAAAGGTTCAACACTTAACCGAACAATTGATACACCGAATGCTTTCTTTTTCAGACTCAAGTGGTCGTATTGACAGTTAGCCGTTATCAAAACCTGATTTTTTTGTATTCAAATCTTTTTTTTGAGACCTACCTTTCTAAAGGCTACTTTTGCTCTTTGATAATTGTTCACTATTAATTTTTTAGAAAATGCGTGTCATTCCTGCTATAGATTTATTAAACGGAAAAGTTGTTCGTCTCCAAAAGGGGGATTATAACGAGGTTACCATTTATAACGAGAATCCTTCTGACGAAGCTGAAAAATTCAAAGAAGCTGGTTTCGACCATATTCATGTTGTAGATTTGAATGGGGCCAAAGAAGGTAATTTTATCAATCTAACACATATCCAAAAAATTATTGATGCTACAGGATTGTCTATTCAAACCGGTGGTGGAATCAGGACATATCAAGATGCCCGCAGCCTTCTAAATAGTGGTGTAAATCGAATTGTCTGCAGTTCTATGGCAGTAAAAAATCAATCCGATTGGTTTAAGCTAATCGAAGAGTCTCCGGATCGTGTAATTTTGGGCATGGATCTCAAAAATGGCAAGGTGGCGTATGGCGGCTGGCTTGAAACATCCGACCAATCAATCAATGATTTTCTTGAACCTATGCTTGAACGAGGATTAAATCAGATTCTGTGTACCGACATCTCCCGTGATGGTACGCTTGAAGGTCCAAACATCGAATTGTATCGCCAGCTACAAAAGGGCTACCCTAATATTAATTTCATTGCTTCAGGCGGAGTAGGTAAGCTCAACGATTTAAAAAGACTTCAGCAGACAAAATTATTTGGGGTGGTGGTAGGACGTGCCTATTACGAACAAAAAATATCGCTCAGTCAAATGCAACAATTTCATGCATTAACCTAAATTAAAGGACTAGCTCGATATCTCTACATATACAAATACGGCTTCCAGTCTTCCTGTACCCCGCCTAAAATCGATTGAAGGAAAGTTATATGGATAGGGCGGAATGGCTTCCGTTTGAGCGGCATATTTGCCTCTTCAGGGGTTCGATTCCCTTTTTTTACATTACAATCATTACAAGCTGTAACTAAATTCTCCCAGGTATCTTTACCGCCTCGGCTTTTAGGTATGACATGATCGATTGTAAGATTCCGGTAGGCCCCACAATATTGGCACCTTCTAGAATCCCGCTTCATAATATTATGACGAGATAATACAATTTTATTATAGGGGATATTGATATAGCGACGCAAACGTATTACTGAGGGATAGGAATATACTTCTGAAACGGTATGTATTTTCCGTTCCGGATAATCATGAAGCATTTCAGCCTTATCCAGAAACAGTAACTTTACTGAACGGTGAACAGAACATACGCTGAGCGGTTGATAGTCTTTATTTAATACCAGAACATTTGCGTCCATAGTATCTAGCTTTGATTAAGGAATCACAGCATTAAATAGCCGTAAAATGGTTATTTAAACTTACAGTGTAGAATCAACATTAAATTTTATTCAAATGCAACAGTAAAGATCTCTCAATGGTTCAAAAAAGCATTCTTTTTTGACTAATGATTCATAATCATACATCTGATGTACTTAAAATGTTTAAGGTTACAAACATCTGCAAAATATCTGAAATTCTTACATCCTCTAAAATTTTTTTTATAACTTTCTAGCTACTTTGATAAGATTTTGTGATAATATTTGTAATATCAAATATTATTAAAAAACTATAAAAAAACATCAGATTTTCTATTACTCTTTATGCCTTACAATAAAAATATGTATACAACCGGCTACTACAAGGAGCCAGGACCCAAATTAGATGAAGAATCGCCTTTTGAGTCCATGATGGAGAGATTTCGATTTGCTGCTGAATTGCTTGAACTGGATGAAGGTATGTTTCAGTATTTAGCTCGTCCTGTTAAACAAGTCACGGTATCTATTCCTATCGTTATGGATTCGGGTAAAATCAGAGTATTTGAAGGATATCGCGTTATCCATAACAATTTGTTAGGACCATCCAAAGGAGGAATCCGTTATGCACCTGATGTAACCATTGATGAAGTAAAAGCCCTTGCAGCCTGGATGACCTGGAAATGTGCTATTGTCAATGTGCCTTTTGGTGGAGCAAAAGGGGGCGTGCGATGTGATCCCAAACAACTATCTGATACCGAGCTGGAAAGGCTCACTCGCCGTTATACGGCAAACCTACTAGAAGTTTTTGGTCCAGATCGCGATATTCCCGCTCCTGATATGAATACCAATGAACAGATTATGGCTTGGGTTATGGACACCTATAGCATGAATGCTCATAAAACTGAGACAGCGGTCGTAACGGGAAAACCTATTATTCTCGGAGGTTCTCAGGGGCGTAAAGAAGCAACTGGACGTGGTGTTGTTACCGTGACACTTGCAGCCTTGAATAAAGCTGGCATTCTTCCCAACAAATGTAAAGTAGCAGTTCAAGGATTTGGAAACGTTGGTTCAATCAGTGCAAAACTGATGTACGAACAAGGTGCAAAAGTTATTGCTATCAGCGATGTTACCGGTGGTTATTATAATGAAAACGGTATTGATATACCTGATGCTATAGAATATGCTCAGAAAAACAATAGTTCCCTGGAAGGTTATTCTGAAGCAGAAAAAATCACTAATGATGAGCTATTACAGCTTGAATGTGAAGTCTTGATTCCGGCAGCGAAAGAAGATCAAATCAATCGTCATAACGCTGGTAACATTAATGCTAAAATTATTGCCGAGGGGGCAAATGGGCCTGTAACAGCAAATGCTGACTCTATTCTCGAAGATAAAGGCATTATGGTTGTACCCGATATCCTCGCCAATGCAGGCGGAGTCACCGTCTCATATTTTGAATGGGTACAGGATCGGCAGGGTTATTTCTGGACAGAAGAACGTGTCAACCGTCGCTTAAATCGAATGATGCGCAATGCTTTTGATAACCTATTCGAAATTCGGGAGAAATACGACATTACACTACGACAGGCCGCCTATGTCTTTGGTATTAATAAAGTTGCTATGACATTAAAAATGCGCGGACTTTATGCTTAATTCAATTTCAGTGTCACGCTTGAACCTGCGGGATACTCATTAATGATTTCTATGAGTGTATCAGATATAAATAAGCTAGTTCTGGATTCAAAATTTGATGAAATAGATCGACTGGAATCATTTGTTAAGAAGTTACAAGATTGGACAAAATTCAGTGATGATGACTTTAACCGCATTATGCTCACTCTCAACGAAGCCGTAAATAATGCCATCATCCACGGTAACAAAGAGAATCCTGAGAAACAGGTGTTTATTAATTCTCAATATGACGAGAATAATTCGATATTACGGATCAGTATTGAGGATGAAGGCGAGGGCTTCGATCCAAATGCTATTCCTGATCCGCTAAAAGAGGAAAACCTGCTCAATGAAGGAGGACGGGGTGTTTATCTGATCGAGCAATATGCTGATAAAATAAAATTCACCAACGAAGGAACCAAGCTTACGATCACATACCAGTTGGATAAATCATAAACCGAAATTTGCCTGAATTCGGGATGAATTCTGTCGTATTGATTATAAGTAAGAAATAAGCTACACCTCCCGTCCGGACGCTAGATTTGTGGTCGGGCGGATCCGACAGGCTCCACAATGTCAGCACGCCAGTTGTGAGAGGGTTGTACACTCGAACCTAAAGGTAGCGTTCGAGAGTAGAACTCCCTCACAACACAATAGTATTCAAGCGTGAATGCTTGAATAAGCCCAGAAAATTAAGTCATATCAACGCCATTTAAATCACTGCCCAAAAAGCATATAAAAAGGCGGTGACTCTGAAAGCCACCGCCCTATATAATTCCAACTAAATTAAAATCAACTCACTAATTCGTGAGCTGTGCTTCTAATTGTTTCTTTAGCTTGGATTTAGGTACAGCTCCAATTATTTGATCTACAACTTCGCCATTTTTAAAAATTAATAAAGATGGGATACTACGAATACCATACTTTGTAGAAGTTTCAGGATTAGAATCCACATCAACTTTACCAATTTTTGCTTTTCCATCGAATTCATCGGCAAGTTCTTCGACGATTGGCCCAACCATCTTACATGGACCACACCATTCAGCCCAGAAATCGACTAATACAGGCTTGTTGGAGTCTGCTTTCAAAACATCTTCTTCAAAAGAGTCATCTGTAAATTTTAACGCTTTACTCATAACAGTTCTTGTTCTAACATTAATTATTAAAGTTTAATAACTTATTAATTTCTTTATAAAATCGCATAATAAACGGATAGTATCACATCGGTACTTATTATAGAACTCATTGCAAAAACTTATCTTACGTAATACTTCGATTTAAGGCAACCGCATCCTCTCCTATCAGCGATCGCAAATTATCCAGCAATTCTTCATTGGGATCTATCACAAACTTTCGAACATGCATAGCAAAAGGACGTTTAGCCTCTTTACTTAACACATTGAATCGTACATTCGTTTGCCCTTGATGTTCCCTGAAAAGAGCTGCCATCTCTTCCAAGTCTCCGTCGTTAATATAATTAGTATCGATATCCAACTTTAGTTCGATCTGATCCTGGTATTTTTCACGCATACTTTCGATACGCTCGAATTTATTAGCAATAATTTGCGGATGTCCCCTTCTTGTATCTATATGCCCATCTACAACAACTAATGTATCCACTTGTATCATGCCCATACTTCGATCATAAACATCATTAAAAGCAATCACTTCGATGGTGCCATGCAGATCCTCCATCTGCAAAAAGGCAAAGGGACGTCCCTTTTTATCCGTAACACGTTTTACTTCTGTAATAATACCGGCCACTCTCACCTCTGTACGGTCATCAAGCTGCTCCAGTTCCTCAGGTTCAAGCGTATGCGAACAAAAAAGGGTTACGTCCTCTTTATACTTGTCCAGCGGATGTCCGCTCAGGTAAAAACCGATAAGCTCACGTTCTTTATTGAGACGCTCGATATTAGACCAAGCCTCAACAGGCTCGAGCTTAGGCTCGTCGATTGCAGAAGCGCTGTCACTTCCATCCCCAAACAAATCAGATTGATTGGAATCCTGCATTTCCTGCACACGCGACCCATAACTTAGAATAACATCCATATGCTGGGCCAGTTGGCGACGATTAGGATTTAACGTATCAAACGCACCGGCCTGAAACAAGCTTTCCAGTGTACGCTTATTGCATATACGGGAATCCACGCGCCGAGCGAAATCATAAACTGACTCAAATTCACCATTCTCTTTCCGTTCTTTAACCACTTCTTCAACGGCATTTGATCCAACACCTTTGATCGCCTCCATGCCATACTGGATGCGCCCATCCACACTCACAAACTTGCCTCGGCCTGTATTAATGTTCGGCGGATCCACCGTGATACCAATGCGGTAACATTCTTCGATAAATTTCGAAACCTTATCGATATCGCCCATATTGTGGCTCAGCACGGCTGCCATATATTCGGCGGGATAATTGGCCTTGAAAAAAGCAGTTTGATACGCCACCACCGAATATGCTGCTGAGTGCGACTTGTTAAAGCCATAGTTGGCGAACTCGGCCATAATATCGAACAGTTCTTCAGCCTTTTTCTCTGAAACCCCATTGTCAATCGCTTTCCGCGTAAAAATTTCACGCTGCTCGGCCATGACCTTTTTCTTTTTCTTCCCCATGGCCCTACGAAGTAAGTCGGCTTCGCCCAGAGAGTAATTGGCAATTTTCTGGGCTGCCTTCATGATCTGCTCCTGATAAATCATGATGCCGTACGTTGGCTTCAGCAATTCCTCCAAATCAGGATGCGGATATTCAACCTCTTTGCGACCATGTTTGCGGTCGATATACTCGGGAATAAACTGCATTGGTCCGGGACGATAAAGCGCATTCATCGCGATCAAATCATCCAGGGTAGTAGGCTTCAGCTGTTTGAGATATTTCCGCATCCCATCGGATTCAAACTGAAAAGTGCCTATAGTATTTCCTTTCTGATAGAGCTCGAATGTCTTCTCATCATCCTCGGGAATCTCATCCAGATCATAATGGATCCCGTGATTTTCTTCTACATATTCAATGGATGTTTTTAGGATAGATAGCGTCTTTAACCCGAGGAAGTCCATCTTCAACAGTCCACACATTTCCGCATTCGGACCGTCGTACTGTGTTATCAATTCCTTGTCTTTGGATAGCGCTACCGGCACGTACTCGCTGATTTCACCCGGGGCAATAATCACACCGGCAGCGTGAATTCCAGTCTGTCGCGCCGAGCCTTCCAGCGTTCGTGCATAGCGCATCATCTTGCTAATTTGCGGGTCAGGATGATCAAATAACTCTCCAATATCGTCGGCTGATTCCGGATTCCGTGATTTATCCAATACCTTGTCAAAGGTATTCAACCCCGGCTGATCGGGGAACAACTTGGTAATTCGATTTACCTCTTGTAGAGGCACTCCCAAAACTCGCCCCACATCGCGAATGGCCGTCTTGGCTTTCATCGTCCCATACGTAACAATCTGTGCTACATTACGACGACCGTATTCCTCAATCACATAATCAATCACTTCCTGGCGTCCGTGATCATCAAAATCGATATCAATATCAGGGGGATTCACACGCTCGGGATTCAAAAAGCGCTCGAAAAGCAGGTCGTGCTTAAGTGGATCGATATTGATAATTCCCAGGCAGTATGCCACAATCGATCCGGCTGCCGAACCACGCCCGGGGCCTACGAATACGTCACGCTTGCGGGCTTCGGTCGTAAAATCCTGTACAATCAAGAAGTAGCCTGCAAAGCCCATCTGTTTGATGATAGCCAGCTCTTGTTCTATACGTTCACTGACATCCTGCCGAATTTCTCCATAGCGTTTTTGGGCACCTTTATACGTCAGATCCCGAAGATATTCATCCATCGAATCAAACTTATCAGGAATGCTGTAGTGAGGAAGCAGCAGCTCGGAACTCAAATCCAGTGTATCAATCTTTTCGATGACCTCATTGGTATTATCAATCGCCGAGGGAACGTCATCGAAAAGCTCATTCATCTCCTCGGGAGTTTTGAGATAAAAATTCGTGTTCAGGTTATTATTGTCATCTGTAAAACGAAAACGGTTCGGATCATCAATATCAGCATTGGTCTGCAGTGCCAACAACACATCATGAGCCTCAGAATCCTCCTCATTTACGTAATGACAATCATTCGTAGCAATCATTTTGACGTTATATTCCTTGGCCCATCGCACAAGTACCTCGTTGCAATGGTTCTGATCTGAAAGCCCATGACGCTGTAACTCGATGTAATAATCATCTCCAAAAACGTCAAGGTACCACTCAAAAATTTTACGGCCCTCTTTCTCCCCTTTATTGATGATTGTCTGGTTGATCTCACTTGCGATACAGCATGTCGTAGCAATGAGTCCCTCAGAATATTCAGCCAGCGTCGGCCTGTCGATTCGTGGCTTATAATATAAACCCTCGGTATACCCCAGCGAACATAATTTTGACAGATTTCGGTAACCCGTCATATTTTTGGCCAAAAGCACTTGGTGATAACGGGTACGATCCTTCTTATCGTCCATACCGGAGGGGGTTACATAAAACTCGCAGCCCACAATTGGCTTTACATCATGTTTCTTGGCCTCATTCACAAACTTAGGCACACCAAACATATTTCCATGGTCGGTAATTGCAATACCCGGCATGCCGTTATTTTTCGTTTTCTTGATTAGCTGACTGATGCTCGCGGCACCATCGAGCATACTAAATTGTGTGTGATTGTGCAGGTGTGTAAAATCCATTCGGGCGCTTAGCTTAAGATCTGTACTTTTATGTAATTATACGATTCCTTTGCCAGAAAATTAAGACGATATTTTGACAATTTTGTAAAAACGGATTTGCTCTGACCGAAGGGGGCGTATCGAATTACGCCCCTGCCTCTGCAGTTGACATCCATTATTTGCCCAATACCTGCAAAAAAATTCGGCGCTGCCGACGTCGATTGTCATGATTAATGAGAACAATCTGTTGCCATCTACCAAGAACCGGATTGCCCTCACGTAATGGAACCGTGATCCCCGGCCCCATCATCGTTGCCCTTATGTGAGAAAATCCGTTGTCATCACCCCATGTATCTCCATGTCGTGTCCTCTGATCATGAGGCGCAAACTCTTCCAGCTTATCCCTCATGTCTTGCACCAGGTTTGGTTCAAATTCAATCGTTGAAATTGAAGCCGTAGAACCAATCGGGAACACATGGATAAGTCCTTCTGAAAAGCCTGTCTCACGGACAAATTTCGATATCTCATCCGTAATATTCTTAATATCCGAGAATGCATCGACATCAAAAGAAATTTCTTTGCTAATAATATCCATAGATTATTAATTTTTTTGAAAGGATTTTGAATCTGTAGTAAAGAAGCATTATCACTAGCGCGGGAATTAATTCCCGCGCTAGTGATAAAATGTAGCTGTATCAAATCCGGATTAATCCAGACTCTTCTCAGTAATGTTTTTTCGGTATGGAGTGTGCTCTTCCAGGAATTTTTGCAGGCTTTCCCGATATTCCGTTCCCGTCTCTTTAAAACCTTCTGCATGTGATCCGATCAAATCGACAAATATTTTCGAGTGATTAATCATCGCATACAAATTCTGTCCATGCTGGTAAGGGACGACATCATCATCCACGCTATGGGCCATAAAAGTAGGTGCTTCAACTTGCTTCAAATATCTCTGGGTTTCATATTCGAATTTTAAGAGCCACTCGACAGGCAACCATGGATACATATCTGATCCCAAGTCAACAGCAGAGGTAAACGTTGACTCTAATATTAACGCAGCAGGATTGGATAGGGCGGCAAGGCGAGCGGCAATGGGACCACCCAGCGAGCGTCCCATGATAACAAGATTTTCTTCGGAAATGCCCATTTCCTCAATCAGAAACCGTCTAACTGCTGATGCGTCTTCATAAGTCCCTTCTTCGGTAGTCTTCCCTTCACTTTTTCCGTATCCACGGTAATCAAAAATAGCAACATTTACTCCCAGCCGGTTCAAAAATTGAATGGTATCGAGACGATCCGAAATATTGCCCGCATTGCCGTGACAGTACAAAATAGTAATTGTAGATAAATCAGCAGGAATAAACCAACCGTGAACTCTATTCCCGTCTTTTAATATCGTTTTGAACTGTTGAAATGACAATCCTACCGACGAAGGCGTATGATGCAACTCTTTCTTGGGCCGATACACCAACCGTTCCTGAAAGACATAAACCAATATTATAATTAACAGATAAATCACAGAAAGTCAGGAAAATAAAAGCAATACGTTAAACTCAATTTGGGTAATAGATATATTAACTTACTTTTAACGAAAATGTTTTTAACCGAATATGCAGCGCTCCATCAGAACGTAATTTACTTTCGTACAGCACAAATTCATTAATTGGCACTTCTGGGATACGGAATTGTTTATGCTGATTAATGAATGACATTACATCCCGTTTTGCAACGCCTTTCATCCTTGCCAGTGTTATATGTGGTTTGAAAGGACGGTTTTCGGGTTCAAATCCCAGTGAACAGCAGATAGCCTCAATTTTCTTTTGCAGCTCAACTAATTTTTTATTCTTTTCAATTCCAACCCATAATACCTTTGGCTGTCGCCCCTGAGGGAAGTATCCAAATCCATTCAGAGACATCCTAAAAGCAGGGAAATCAATTTTTGTCAACTTTTCCTGTACTTCCACCGCTTTCCCTTCGTCTGTTTCTCCGAGGAACTTCAGCGTCAGGTGATACTGTCCATCTTGCCATTTTATACCCTCGTTTGGCTGCTCCAAATGCGATAAATGTTCTTTCACAGACTCCGGGAGCGGGATAGCAATAAAAAGACGCATCAAAAATACCGTACCTCAAAATCATCGAATTCTTCGTCGGTTTCTTCAACGGCCACATCAATGTTATCGACCCGACTGGCACCGGGCCCCTTTTCACATCGATTGACCATTTCTCGTATATGGTCCATCGGACCGCTAAATACCGCCTCCACACGCCCGTCAGGCAAATTTTTGACCCATCCGAAAATTCCAATTTCTTGTGCATTTACACTTGCAAAGTGTCGAAATCCGACCCCCTGCACTCGACCTTCAATAAAAACATGAGCTTGTGCCATAAAACTATAGCTACCCTTATTAATTCTTTTGGACTCAATAAGTTAGTTTAACGCCAATATCGTTCAAGGGGCTAATGTAGTAATCTCTGAGGAATTTTGTAACTTTCAGCGATTTATAACGAGAAAGTTTGTATAATTCTTCTCTACATGTAAACAATTCGTTTAAAGAATCTTCTCTCATGACCTTAACCCAACTTTCTTATGTGGTAGCTGTTGACAGGTATCGTCATTTTGCGACTGCGGCTGATAAAACATACGTCACGCAGCCTACCTTAAGTATGCAGATCCATAAACTTGAAGATGAACTAGGTATTACCATTTTTGATCGCTCCAAATCACCGGTCGTTCCCACGGAAATCGGAGAAAAAATTATCGAGGAAGCCAAAAAAATGCTAAAGCAATCCAAGCATATCGAAGATTTGGCTTCATTAAGTGATGATGAACTGCGGGGCACCTTTCGAATTGGCATCATCCCGACGATTGCTCCTTATTTATTACCTCTTTTTCTTCGCAATTTCCGGCAAAAACATCCCAAAGTCAGGTTGGTCTTCGAAGAAGTAATTACCGATAAGTTGCTCGAACTTCTTGACCAGGATCACTTAGATATCGGTGTCATTGCCACTCCGGTAAACCGGGGACACATTTTCGAGGAAGATCTTTATTATGAACCATTCCTGGGATATGTCTCCGAAGATCACCCGTTAGCTGAAAAGGAACGACTCACCGTCGAAGACCTGGAAATATCGAACCTGTGGTTACTAAACGAGGGACATTGTTTCCGTGATCAGACCGTAAAACTGTGCAAGAAATTCAGAAAGGATAAACTTAACGATCCCGATATTGAATTTGAAAGCGGTAATCTTGAAACATTGAAACAATTAGTTGAACAAAATTTTGGGATGACGCTACTTCCCTATCTGGCCAAGAACCAGATCGATGCTCAATGCGTTAAAGCGCACCTTAGATATTTTGACGATCCTGTACCGCGCAGAAAAGTACGCGTTGTTTATAGTAGAGAGTATCTCAAGAAAAACGTCATTGAGGCCTTCAAACAAGAAATAATGGATGCCATACCTGATGAGCTAAAAAAGGCGAATGAAGGACTATTAGTAGAATAATCCCCTGAGATCAGGTGTGAAGAACATTCTACATCAAGCCATATGATCAAATCATATCATACTTAGTAATTCTGATAAACGTTCCATACTTTTGAGGTTTATTTGAACTACCAAATGGAACAAGAACTTTGAATCATCATTCCCTGATACTTTGGGCGGCTTTCAACATATTCATTGTTATTATGTTGATTGTCGACCTGATGGTATTCCATAAAAAAAATCATGAAGAGGGCATCAAAGAAGCACTCCTGTGGACGGGTGTATGGGTTACTATGGCCCTCATTTTCGGCATTGGAATCCACTACTTTATGGGTCCCCAAAAGGCGCTAGAATATTATACTGGCTACCTAATTGAAAAATCGCTGAGTGTAGACAATATTTTCGTCTTCCTGCTGATCTTCTCTTACTTCAGGGTTCCGGCTGAATATCAGCACAAAGTTCTTTTCTGGGGTATTTTTGGAGCTTTAGTCATGCGTTTCCTTTTCATCGCCACCGGCGTAGCACTGCTACGACAATTTCATTGGATCATTTACGTCTTTGGAGCCTTTCTCGTCCTCACGGGTATTAAACTAGCACTTGATAAAGACAAAGAAGTGCATCCTGAACGAAATCCGGTACTAAAATTATTTCGTAAAATATTTCCAACCACCAAAAGTTATAATGGTTCAAAATTTTTCGTAAAGCGAATGGGTAAAGTGATGGCTACCCCGCTTATCATTGTCTTGATCGTCATTGAAACCACCGATGTCGTTTTTGCACTTGACTCCATACCTGCTATACTTTCCATCACTCGTGATGAATTTATCGTTTATAGCTCTAATGCCTTTGCAATCCTGGGACTGCGAGCTCTTTATTTCGCCGTATCCGGGCTGATGAAACTTTTTCACTACCTACACTACGGTCTCGCACTTATCCTTGTATTTGTGGGTGTGAAGATGTTAATCTCCGAATTTTATCACATTCCTACTCCCTATGCCTTGGCTTTTATTGGTGGAACACTTACGATATCAATCCTGGCTTCTGTCATGTATCCCAAAAAAAGCTCCGAGATTGATGAAAGAACAACATCTCAAGATTAAATGCAGCCGATTTTAATGACTACAACTACTCTTTCCACAAAATGGTTTACTATCTATTTTGCAGGGTTGGGTATATTATTAATCGGATGCGGGATCTTCCTCATCCTCAAAAAGGAAGCCGGCACTACATTCATATTGGAAGCAACCGATCACGGAAAGCCGCCCCGCCTTTTGGTAAGAATATTAAAATATTTGCTGCTGTTCACCCTTCCTGGGCTTATTCTTTCTTTCACACCTTTTTCCTGGATTGAACTTCTGTTTACACTTTGGAGTTTATTGCTAGTATACATAGCAGGAATTCAGCTGGTCCGTTGGAATGAGCGGCGAGCTATCATTAAGTCCCAAGCAAAGAACTTGCCGAATATTATCCACAGAAGTGGTGCCATAATGGTGGCAGTAGGATCAGCGTTATTACTGCTTGCTTACTGGGTAATAAAACAAGCTTCTTTTTGATGAATATCACCAAAGCGGGTTATCACGGTATCATGCTGCCAGATCTGAATATCGGATTCGACTACAGCGGTACTGGAACCCAACATACTTTCATTTCGCATGCACACTCTGACCACATGCCGCGAAATCGAAAAAGCAGCGTCTATTGTACCGAGAATACCTATAAATTAATGCAACGGCGTGGCTTTAGTGGCGAAGCTACCATTCTTGATTTTGGGAACCCGCTGGAAACTGATCTAGCGCGTATTACCCTTTTCCCTGCGGGACATATTTTAGGGTCAGCCATGGTCTTCGTGGAAAGTGTTGACGGTTCGGTGCTCTATACCGGCGACTATCGAACACCGGCTTCGCCTGCTTCTGAAGGTTTTAAAATCCCCGAACAAGTCGATCATCTTATCACAGAGGCTACCTTTAGTCTGCCCATCTACAAATGGGCACCGCACGAAGAACTGTCGCAACAAGTACGTAATTTTGCTACCAAAACCCTTGAAGATGGATATACTCCTATTTTTTTGGCCTACAATTTGGGCAAAGCGCAGGAAGTGATGCATATGTTGGCCCCATTGGGGCACTTGGTGCAAATTCACGGCGCAGGGTATAAAATGTGTGATGTGTATGAAGAAGCAGGTATTGACCTAGGCAACTATGAAACCTACGATCGGAAAACGTGCGAGGGTAAAATCTTGGTAACAACGAGCTCAGCTCTTAATAACGGTTTTGCTTCGAATGTATCCAAAAAGCGCATTGCTTACTGTTCGGGATGGGCTGCCCGTGAAGCCGCACGTGCCCAATTAACTGTGCATGAATTGATCCCGTTGTCTGATCATTTGGATTTCTTTGAACTCATTCGTCTTTGTGAGGAACTCAATCCCAAGATGGTACATATCACCCATACACCAAACGCAAATGTGGTGCAGCATTATCTGGATCAACGGAACATCAATTCTCGTTTTTTGGACATGGAAGCCGAAGAAGATGATCAATAATGTAATACTTCATAATTCCGTGTTCATTATTCTACGGTAATGTATCATATACTATGAATAACTTATTTCGACAACTAACAGATACGGCGAAACAGATTGCGGAAACCCGAAGTACCAATAACAAGATTTCAATTGGTGCGAAATATTTTAAAACAATAGCTACGGATGACGATCTCCATTTAGCGGCCCAATTTCTTTCAGAAGGGGCTTTTTCATCTATTTCCGGCAAGCGTACTTCGGTGGGTAGTCGCACATATTCGACCTGTGCAGCAAAATTTTGTGAAGTCGACTATGAAAAAGTTTTTAAACCTTGCAAACGGGCGCTTGGTAGTTCTTCGGAAACTATCGAGAAGCTGATGCATAATTTGGAACCGGCTCGTAAAAAAAGAATTGAAAAACAGTTAACCCTTAGCGAGGTTGAAAAAATCTATCAGGCTTTATATCGCCTATCATCCCGCGCCGACAAACAGGAAATTCTGAGGGAAGCCTGGACCAAAATGTCTCCGGTGGAGATCAAGTATTTTATCCGGATTATGACACAAGGATCGCTGCGGATAGGCTTCGAGACCCGGAGTGTTATTTCTGCACTAGCCGAAGCTTTCGAGAAAGAAGTTCAAGACGTTCGATATGCCCACATGATTACCGGCAGTACAGGCCGCACAGCTGTGCTATGCCGTAACAATACTTTGGATGAGGCCACTTTCAAGCTTTTTCATCCGATATCTTTTATGCTGGCCTCACCTATCGAAAGTCGTACGGTAGATAGCCTGGAAGGGTATGTGGCTGAAGAAAAATTTGACGGCATGAGAGCCCAGACACACGTTAGCGGACAAAAAGTTGAACTCTATTCGCGGGACCTCAATGACATCACACAATCATTTCCAGAAATTGTACAATTTTTTGTTAGCCGCAATCTTCCAAACCTTGTATTGGATGGCGAAATTTGTGTATATAAGGATGAAGAGATTTTACCTTTTCAACTGCTGCAAAAACGCATGGGACGCAAAAAACCCACCCAAAAAGTGATGGAAGAATATCCCGTATTGTTCATCGCATACGATGTACTTTATCACTCTGATCAGCCTATTTTTGAGTGTTCTCTTACGAAACGCCGCAACTTACTGGTCCAGCTTTCCAATAAGCATTCGCTTCCAATCACAAACCAATTTAATGTACGAGATCAAGAACACATCGAGGAACTTTTTGAGCGTGCTCTGGCCCACGGCAACGAGGGACTGATGCTTAAAAAAAAGAAGAGCTCTTACGAATATGGTCAACGCCGCAAGTCATGGCTAAAAGTGAAGAAGCCCGGCGGTACGCTGGATACAGTTATTATGTATGCGCATGCAGGCAGTGGTAAACGGGGCGGCTATTATTCGGATTTTACACTGGGAATTAGTGTGAAAGAAGACGAACGCTACGAAGAAGAATTCATCCCTATCGGCAAAGCTTATGGAGGTTATACTGATGAGGAAATGAAACGCCTGAACGAGCGCATTAAAGAGCTTACCGTTGAGCGGTATGGTCCCACACTGGGCCTGATCCCGAAAATAATGGTAGAAATCGAATTTGATGATGTCCAGGTAAACAACCGAACCAAAGCCAATTACACACTTCGGCTTCCACGTTTCAAGGCCATCCGGTGGGACCTGGATCCCAAGGATACAGACACGCTTAAAGACGTCGAGCGTATGTACCAGGAAAAAATTGATCGTGAACGGTTGAAACAGGACAAAAATCCGTCATTTCATCTAAAAGCAAAACAATAATTTAAAATTTACTTTTTACAGGTGGTCGGTATCAACTGCAAAAGGCTGTCTTAAGACAAAGTAAAGTTTGGAATATTACCAGTGATTCGGAGTTTCACTAAATTTGAAACCGCTTCCAAATTTCTCTTCCAAAAATAGTCCAATAGAAATTAATAGCTTTTATTCGATTCTAACAGGGATTTGAAATGAATTTAGAATGTATAATCCCTAATTCCCATCTATCAGGGAATCATCACCAACTTGGATAATAAACAAAATCTATGTAAGATCTATCAAGTCAGTGCATCATACACTTTTTGGAATAGATAATGGGGAAGTTGTGAAAAAATTAAGTATCGATGAAGTAGCTAAACGCGCATATGTTTCCCGGTCTGTAGTATCCAGGGTTTTAAACAATCATCCGAATGTAAGTGATGAAGCCAGAGAACGGGTGATGAAAATCGTTAAAAAATATAATTATCGGCCAAGTTCCGTAGCCCGTGGATTAGCAACCAATCATAATTACGAAATTGGAATTTTAGCACCCCGTCGCAGCGATGAGGCCTATGGGAATGGGTTTTGGTCACTTTTGCATCTTGGTATTTTTGAAGAATGCATCCAAAAGGGATATTTCGTTACGATGTCTCCCATATCTACGGATAAAGAAGCAAAAATTAATACCCGTATATTGGATAACAAGCGATTAGATGGATATATCCTACTCACTCAAGAGGTCACTGATGTCGTTATAAATAAATTAAGGGATCGAGAAATACCTATGGTCTTGGTTGGCCACGGACAAAGTAATCCCGATTTAAATTCGGTTGATGTTGACAACTTTTCCGGCGCTTACCAAGCTACCAATCATCTGATTGAACTTGGCCACAAACGAATTGGCGTAATTATGGCACGTCCGGAAATGAGAGAAGCCATCGATAGAATTGAAGGATATAAAAAGGCGCTTAAAGATGCCGGACTTGAAATTTCTGAAGATTATATAGCTCTTGGCGACTACTCGCAAAAACACGGGTATGATGCTATAAAACAGTGGGTTAAGCAGGGACTGGATTTCTCAGCTGTTTTTTGTATGAGTGATACCTTAGCTATGGGGGCACTACTTGCATTAGAAAAAGAAAATATCTCTGTCCCGGAACAAGTTGCACTTGTCGGTTTTGATGATCTGCCTTTCTCCCAATATACGATTCCACCTCTGACAACAATCCGGCAACCTATTTACCAAAAAGGGAAGCAGGCAGCCGGACTACTCATTAATCAAATTGAAAATGAGAACGCAGAGGTTGTGCATAAAAACCTTGAACCCAACCTTATTATACGCGAAAGTTGTGGAGACGTAATCGCATCCCAGGTATGAGAAAAAATGCATTTAAAACTATAACCTATTCCGCTCCACTGCATTCTGATAATATAAACTTTGTCGATTTATTAAGCGCTAAATAGCATGAGGTTGAGATAAAAAGAGACAAAAAAGATATCCCTCAAAGGGAAACCCGTTTCAATCACTCTAACCGATGTTGAACAAAACCCTCGATGGCTTCATACTCGGCAAAGCCCAACTCGTCATATAACTGGGCTGTTCCCCTATTTCGGGATTCAGCACGCTGCCAGAATTCTCGTGGGTCGGGACCGGGAAAAAGAGGACGATCTTTCTGGGACTGGTGCTTAAAGATGGCCCTCCGTTTCTTAGCTAATTCCTGGGGGCTGATAGGCACCGCCATTTCTATTTCATTGATATCCCACTCTTGCCAAGCCCCGCGATACAGCCATACGTAGCAATCTTCGATCCAATCATCATCTTTGCACTGCTCTAATGCTGCAAAAATGGCCTTCAGACATTTACGGTGGGTACCATGGGGATCAGATAAATCTCCGGCCGCATAAACCTGGTGGGGTTTAACCTCACGTAACAATTTCACGATGATATCTATATCCTCTTGAGAGATAGGTTTCTTCTTCACACGTCCGGTTTCATAAAAAGGCATATTTAAAAAATGAAGTCGCTCTTCGGATATGCCACAATAACGAGCAGCAGCCTTTGCTTCTCCTCGCCTTATTAACCCTTTAATATGTTTGATTTCTTCCGTATCAATCTCGCCCGGCTCCTTATCATTTAAAAATTGCTTGATATTTAAAAGCATAGTCTCTGCCTCATCCTGCTCCATATTAAATATCTCATTGTAATCAGATACAAAATCGACAAACCGTACCACATCATCATCAAATACTGCAATATTTCCCGACGTTTGATACGCAACATGTACTTCATGCTCATGCTCTACGAGCCGAATCAGAGTGCCTCCCATTGAAATCACATCGTCATCGGGATGGGGACTGAAAACAATAGCTCGTTTGGGAAACGGTTCTGCCCGTTCCGGACGATTAATATCCTCGGCATTAGGCTTTCCCCCGGGCCAACCGGTAATGGTATGTTGTAACTCGTTAAACACTTTCAGATTAATGTCATAAGCCGGACCGTACTGGGTAAGCAGATCGCCCATTCCATGCTCATTATAATCCTCATCAGTCAGCTTTAAAACCGGTTTATCTACCGTTTCGCATAACCAGACGACCCCTTTTCTGATGAGAGACTCATCCCAGTCACAGGTCGTAAGTAACCATGGTGTTTTTCTGCGGGTCAACTGTGCTGCCGAGGCTTCATCAAGAATCACGGCTGCATCCGCATGATCCTGAAGATAAGTCGCCGGGACACTTTCTTTAACTTCGCCTTCCAAGGCCTCCTTAATTATCGGGGCTTTACTTTCTCCCCAAGCCATCAAAATAACACGACTGGCATCCAATATAGTACCAACTCCCATTGTGATAGCTCGGCGTGGAACATATTCCTCTCCGAAAAAATCACTGGCAGCATCTTTTCGCGTAATCTTATCCAATGTAATAAGTCGAGTTCTCGAGTCGGGACGAGATCCGGGCTCGTTAAATCCAATATGTCCGGTTCGCCCAATGCCTAATAGTTGAATATCTATCCCCCCGGCCTCTTTAATCTTTTTTTCGTACTCAACACAATATTGGGCCACTTTCTCCTCCGGTATTGTCCCATCGGGGATATGAATTTGATCCTCCGGAATATCAATATGATTAAATAGATGCTCTTTCATGAACCGCACATAACTCTGCAACAGGTGTGGTTGCATTGGATAGTATTCATCCAGATTAAAAGTAATTACATTCTGAAATGATAAGCCTTCTTCTTCATGTAATCGTATCAGTTCAGCGTAGACCTGTGTAGGCGTAGAACCGGTGGCAAAACCCAACACCGTTGTTTCTCCATCTCTATTTTTTTTACGAATCAGCGCTGCAATTTCTTTTGCTACATGTTTAGAGCCAATGCCAGCGTCGTTAAAAATTTGGGTTGGTATTTTTTCATAATAAGTAAGTCGCGAGTTACGATCAGTGTGATTCATTTCCATTTTATAAATTTAATTATGAAAGTTTTTTATAAAAATTAAGAGCACTCCTTCCAATAAGTAGAACCGACCCATTTTTTATTAGAGCTCTTGGGTTTAACAAAAAATCATAGCTAACATTACCACCCAGGATATAATCTTAGCACATACTATTCATTTCTATATAACTCAGGAAAATTCAGAGCTAGTATTATTTAACAGTTTCAGTGTTCAGTTTTTACATCTTTGTTAAGAACTTTCCAAATACCCGGATCCTCATAACCTATCACCCAAACCGAAAATCCCCGGAAGTTATATTTAGGCACAAGCTGCAATTTTTTGGCAAAAGATTGTGCATCTTCCATAAATAGCCAGTTAAAAACGCCATTGGGCATTGACCAGTGGGCATAATGAACGCCCTGTTTAGTCAGCCATTCGGTCTTTGCCTGGTGCTGGTCCAACAGATTTTGGGCATGTTCATAGGTGATTTCATCACGCGTGGAATGGGCTCCTTTCTCAGCGCTCCAAGACGGATACCAGTAATCTGAATAGCTTGGAATGCCTAACGAAATTTTATCCATCGATACACCTAAACTTTTCAAATAATTAGCCATTTTTTTCATCCAGGGAATACCAGCAACGGGTCCGGGTGGTGTCAACGCAGTATGCTGATCATATGTCATGAACGAAATAAAATCACTAATTTTAACTAGTTTCTTAATTTGAAAAGCCCCCCGCCAGTTTTCATAGAGAAATCGGTTATAAGAATTATTTCCCGGTGCCGGAACCGGTCGATCAGACTTGACCACCGCCATTGATATTTTTAGGTCATTCTTATGCAAAGCCTGAGCAGACTTTTTGAAGAATTCGGTATAGGCAGCACCATCCTTTAAGTGGATATTTTCCAAATCGAATTGCCAGCCCTCATAGTTATTCTTTTGTGCCAGATAATTCATCATATATATTGCACGCTGAACTGCAGCTGAATCATTCAACATCTGATGAATACCATCTTGATCAAAACTACTAAAAAGAGGCATAACTTTTACATGATTTTTCCGGGCAATTTTAATGATCTCCGGGTTGACCTCACCAGACAAAACACCATATTTATCCAAATGATAGGCCGCTGGAACAATAATAGTAATTTGATCAGCATGCTTGCGAAAACTTTTTATCCCATCCTTATTATTAGTTATATAAAATAAATTTTCGGATTGAAATTTCTGAGCATAGGCCGGGTTCCATATCAAACAGATTAAAAAGAGGAAAATAGCAACTTTTCGTTTCATGACAACATCTCTGCGTTTACTCATTAAATAACCCTTCGGTGATTATAATCTATTTACGTGCTCATATTTCATCCCAACTGAGCGGGATATTAGTGTATGATAATAGGGGTACTTAGCAGCCCATTTTCTTACCACTAAATGTATTAGTATAATTTTATGTAAGATCAACAAGCAGAGCAATAGTCAAAAACTTCTCTGCCTGCTGATCTTATTTCGTTTAAAAGGTACATCATATGAATGATAGTTATTTGGTATCCCACCAAACGCGAGTAACCATATTATTTTCTCCCTGCCGATCAATAACTTCCTGGTAATTCTTCGCATTAAGGATACCTTCTGTTCCCTGCGGATACATCAATCGGCGAGGAATTTTTCCATTGGTCTGGTTACTGGGAGGGGGATTATTACTGTCAACAAGCGCAGGTTCAAGATCGGGATAGCCGCTGCGACGCCAATTACTCCATGCCTCGATTCCGTTTAAGAAAACGGCAGCCCAATATTGCGTATTGATCTGTTCTATCTTTTCTGCATCAGTACCGGATGCATTATAAGGATTATTGGACAGGTAAGTATTTACCTCTGAATCCGAAATATCAGCCCCACCTTTTGCATCATAAAGTGACAGATATTTCATTGCCGCACGTACTCCGGCGTCGTAGTGATTTTTCGCAGATTCGTTTGTCCATCCCCTTACAGCTAATTCGGCCTGCATGAATTCGACTTCAGCATAGGTCTGAAAGAAAGTGGGATCATCTTTATTAATGAGCATGGGATTAACACGAGAATAATCACTCAAATTGCCCGTATAACTTGAATGATTGGTAACCGAAGTAGAGGTATATCCACTGGGAAAACCAAGAAATGGTTTTCCATTCTCTGCATAAATACCAAGACGAGGATCATTTCTGTTTTTCATCCAATCGACCAACGTTTGTGCCACATATTCATGATCGCCACCATCCAACATAGCTTCACTGATAGCATTGGTATTCAACCCGGCCGGACCGCTACTTGGTCCATTCTGATGTTTTATCATAGCAATGTCCTCATTGCTAGTCATTACTCCACCCGGAGCATTAATAGCAGCTAGTGCTTCATTTTTTGCTTTTTGGGGATTTACTTTAACTAATCGAAGAGCAAGACGAAGCCGAAGTGAATTGCCAAACTTTTCCCATTTGGTGATCTCACCACCATACATCAAATCTTGACTGCCATATGTAGGCTGAGACGAATCAAATTGTTTAACGGCTGCATCCAACTCATTAAACATATCATTATAGATATCTTTCTGTCGATCATATTTAGGGGTAAATTCTTGGTTAATAGCTCCTTTCCCCGCTTCAGAGTAGGGAGCGTCACCGTATAAGTCTGTAATGCGACTGTAAATAAATGCCCGCATAATACGTGCAGCGGCCATCTTATTAGCGACTTGATCCCCCTCATCCTTTTTTTGCTTAAGAATATTGATTAATGACTCAATATTCTTAACCTGGGCCCGATCGGGATTGCCATTTCCAGAATAAGCTGTAGTCCAGAAAGCAGTCAGCCAATCCATATTCTCGGTGTAATTGTTGCCGCCACTGTAAAAAGCGTCGACAAGTTGCTGGGCTATATTCTCGCCATAGATTAACTGTGTTCTCCAGACTTCGTATCGAGTACCGGCAGCAGCCAATTGAACGGTAGAAAAAAGCATGCCCGGTTTAACCGTATTAGCTCGTGTGGGATCTTGGTTCATATTGCCAAAATCACTTATTGAATCACAAGTAGTCAACAACCCACAAGCAAGCAGTGTAATCACTAGTCGTCTTATGATCGTCTTATAATTTGAATACATAATTCTAAAAGATGTTTTTGATTTTTTTTGTTGATGCTTCATCATGAGACCCATTTAGATTTAGGATTGTAGATACATAAGAGCGTCTAGAAACTAAGATTGACACTCAGGCCAAATGACCTTGCACCTGGTACACCTGCTAATTCAAGTCCCTGGGCATTTCCTCTATTGATAGCAGATTCCGGATCGACATTGGGCACCGAATTGTAGATATAAAATAAGTTCCTGCCAGTAGCCGAAATCTTTGCTGATCTGATAGGTGTCTTTGCAACTAATGATTGTGGCAACTGATAGCTTAATTGAAGTTGACGCAGTTTCACAAAATTAGCATCATAAACAAATTGTTCGGTAATATTACTTTCTATGTGACCATAGTATGCTGATGGAACAACGGCCGTTTTATTAGGCCCCCCGTTCACATCAACACCATCGGCTACATAACAGGGAGAATAAGGGGTTCCCTGTTTATCACATCCAGCTCTACCTACCAAGGTGTTTTTATGCAAGCCAGCCGTATAAGCTTCTGCATTAGTACCCGAGTACAGCTGTGCCCCCCAATGGATATCAACTAAGAAATTAAGACTGATATTTTTATAAGAGATCATATTATTCCACCCGGCTGTCCAGTCAGGAGTACCTTTGCCAAGGATGGATTGTTCAGAAGATTGAACAGGAAGTCCATTTTTCATTACGATATTCCCTTGGTCATCCCGTACATATTTATATCCTCTGATTGTTCCATACGGATGACCGACAGTTGCAGTAATAAAGGCATTTTGAGTACGGCTCTCACCCAAAATCAATGTTTTTTGATCGCCTGCTAATGCTGCGACTTTACTTTTATTTCGAGCAAAATTAATGCTGGTATTCCAGGAAGCGTTATTTGTGCTTACAGGAGTTCCCTTCAACAAAATTTCAATACCACGGTTATTCAGACGTCCGGCATTAATTACCCGACTTCCAAAACCCGTTGTATTAGAGACTGTGGTTGATAGGATTTGATTCGTCGTATGTCTGTTATACCAGGAAAAATTGATACCGAGCCGTTCATCCAGGAAGCTCAAATTGAAACCAACTTCAAATTCGTCGGTCAGTGTTGGTTTTAAATTCGCCAATGGAATGGCATCTTGCGAGACGGATGCCAGAGATTGTCCCTGGTGCGTAAAACTTAAGATGTTGTATGTAAGATTAAGCTGGTAGGGATCAGTATCACTTCCAACTTCAGCCCAGGAAGCTCTCAACTTTCCAAAGCTTAACCATGAAGGCATGGCCGAAGAAAAAGCTTCGGAAAAAACAAAGCTGGTACTCACGGACGGATAAAAGAAAGAATTATTTTCTTTAGGGAGTGTGGATGACCAATCGTTTCGTCCTGTCAGGGTCAGAAACCAATAATCATCAAAAGAAAAATCTACCGATCCATAAACCGAGTTAATCTGCTTTTCGGAGAAATCATAAATTGGCGAAATATTCGCCATGTTAGAAATAGTTCTCAGCTTTGGTACCTTAAAATTGCTGCCGGATATTCCCACTGTTTCATTTTTATGGTAGTTAACACTTCCTCCGAAAGTACCTTGCACCGAAAATGCATCAGTTAACTGTTTATCAAGCTTTAATATAATATCTGTTGTACTTTCCAAGACCCGGTACTCATCCTCTGTAAAATCCCCATTGGGCCGATAGGCTGTGCCCCAGGGGGTTAAACTTGTTCGGCGAAGCGTATACCAATCCAAACCGGCACGACCGGTCAGCGTTGCCCAGTCCGTCAGGTCATAATCTAATTTTACATATCCGATAAGTCGATCTTTCTGATCATCGGTACTGAACTGATTGACAACCCAATAGGGATTATTAACAAATGTATTGGCATTTTGATAGACCCCTTCCTTGCCATCAGCTGTCATATAATTATCCTTCAACATTTTTGTACTAATATTCGGCGGTAATACAGCAACGGAGAAGTTTGCATTTCCAGGACTATCGGAAAGCCATGGCCGATTATTCATCTTTTGCCTAATGTAGTTCGCTTTTACATCTGCGTGCAGATTCCCGAAGGCATGCGTTCCACGCAGCGTAAGCGAGGCCTTCTTAAGACCGGAATTAGGAACGATGCTTTCCGAATTCTGATAAGTTGTTGAAAAATAATAGGATGAATTTTTATTGCCTCCTGACAATGAAAGCGAGTTTTTGTCCGCAACCCCTGTTCGATAGAAATTATCCAATTGGTTCCCCTGATCTACATATGGATGCTTTTTGCCATCAAGCATAATCACTTGAGAACCATCAAGAGGAGCGCCCCAACTGTCAAGACCGGTTGCCAGGGCTTCTCCCTGGGTGCGAGGCTTTTGCCCCAGCTGTCCCTGACCATATTTATTTTGATAGTCAGTAAAACCGGTTAATGCATCTTCAAGAGTAACCGTAGAGCTGAAGTTTACGACAGTTCCCTGGCTTAACCCTTTACCTGATTTTGTTGTTATTTGAATAACTCCATCACGTGCACGAGTCCCGTACAGAGCTGCGGCACTGGCCCCCTTGAGTACACTTATACTTTTTATGTCATCCGGATTAATCTGGGAAATTCCATCTCCACCGTCATAACCGCCCCACATTCCGGACGATCCAATATTGGTATTGTCAATGGGTATTCCATCTACTACATATAGAGGTTGGTTGTTGCCAGCAAGGGAAGAAGCTCCCCGAATAGTCACTCGCGAAGAGGACCCCGGGCCTCCAGAAGTTGGACTCACATTTACTCCGGCTACCTGGCCCTGCAATAAATTAGCTGCATTGGTTTCAGTAGCAGCATCAAAATCTTTGGAGTCAACCTGACTTACGGAATAACCAAGCGATTTTGCCTGACGATTTATAGCCAATGCCGTAACCACAACGTCTTGTAGCTCTTTCGTTCCTGGAGATAATGACACGGTGATCTGGGATCGTCCATTGATTTTAATAGTCTTAGAAGTAAAACCTACAAACGTAAAACTAAGACTTGCTTCGGAACTTGAAACTTTTAACTTGAATTTCCCATCTTCGTTGGTTGTAGTACCCCGCTGTGTACCAACTTCAATGATATTGACGCCTGGTAAAGGTTTCTGACTATCGGCTGCCAAAACTGTTCCCGAAACGGTAAACTGCTGTGCCCTTGCTGAAACAGTTCCATTTATCCAAAATAGGATTGCTAAAATACCCACCATTAAATATCGAATGGACTTACTTTCTCTCTGAAGAAATGTCGTCCGGATTACGTATCCATCTTTCATAATTTCGACCTTATTTTAGTTTGATTAATTAATAAAAAACCGAGGATCGTTTATCACCTGCTATTTATGCGTCCCCATTTTTTATTCTGAAGCACTTATATCGTACTACTTCCCTAGCAAGTTGGATTACTTGTTCGAAAGATAGCAAGACTTCTTTATCCTGCTATTTTGGCTTCCTTTTTAAATAAGGTAGGGTTCTCCCTTATAGCAAGAGCATACCCTACTTTGGAACCGCTTCCATCCCAAACCCGGAACCGCTTCCACTACTGCCTCTTGAATCATTTATGAATAATTTCTAAATGAATAAGGTAGATGCTCTGCACTTTGTTACACCAATTTGTCTGCAGAATTTCTTTTTTTTAACAAGCAACAACACGAATAATATCATGTACCGCATTTCGGCATTTTTATCGCTGCTTCTCTTCCTGACTCATATGGGTTTTAGTCAAACGCCTTCCACGCTCTTTAAGTCAATGTCATCACGGGAAACAAATATTCGGTTTAAAAACACCGTAACGGAACGGCCCGGTCAGAATATTCTTGAAGCAGAATATTTCTACAACGGGGCAGGTGTGAGTATAGGCGATATCAATAATGATGGGCTGCCTGACATCTATCTTACTGCAAATAAAGGATTAAACGCTCTTTATCTAAATCAGGGTAATCTTCATTTTAAGAATGTAACCAAACAAGCGGGCGTCGCCGATTCTTCTGGGTGGTCGTCGGGTGTGGTCATGGGTGATGTTAATGGAGATGGCCTACTGGACATTTACGTCTGTAAAACAGGCCATGGCAATAAAAATAACCGCCGGAATAAGCTTTTTATTAATAATGGCGATCTTACCTTTACTAATCGTGCAAAAAAATATGGACTTGATGACCCGGGATACACTACAAATGCCGTTTTTTTTGATTACGACCATGATAGCGATCTTGATGTTTACCTGGTGAACTATTCTGTAAAACAATACCAACATTTTAATATTGTTTCTATCCGGAAAAGAAAGGACCCTTTTGCCGGAGATAAATTATTACGAAATGATAATGGCCATTTTACCGATGTCAGTGACAAAGCCGGTATCATTCAAAACCCAATCGGATTCGGATTAAGTGCAACGGCTTCTGATATTAACATGGATGGATGGCCCGATTTATATGTAACCAATGATTATATGGAAAAGGACTATCTCTATATCAATCAGCATGACGGCACCTTTCGGGAAGAGATAGCAAAACGGACAACCCAGATTCCCTATTTTTCTATGGGGACCGATATTGCTGACTTCAATAATGACACGTACCCGGATATTCTGACAGTTGATATGCTGCCCGATCAATACCAAAGAAGGCGCATGGTAAAGAAACCCAAATATAAATTTTCTTCTCAATTAGTAGCCAACGGATATCACAGGCAAATTATGAGAAACATGCTGCAAAGAAATAACGGTGATGGCTCCTTTACCGAAATGGGACAGCTGGTCGGGATTGATAAAACCGATTGGAGCTGGGCACCCCTATTGGCCGATTTTGATAACGACGGACTTAAAGATATCTATATTACCAATGGGTTTCCCCGAGATTATACCAATCGTGATTACCTGAATAACATTTTCTTCAAACAATTTCCCGACGGGAAGTTGAGTCGTGATCCTGACCTTTTATTTAAAATGGTAAAAAAAATGCCTCGTGTTCGGCTCAGAAATCACTCGTACAAAAATATGGGTAACTTACAATTCCGTAACTCCGGGAAAAAGTGGGGGCTCAATCAATACGCGGTTTCTTCGGGTGCTGCTTACGGAGATCTGGATAATGATGGAGACTTGGACCTGGTTGTCAATAATCTTAACAAACGGGCATTTTTGTATAAAAACCAGGCAAGAGAACGCAATTCAAACAATTATCTAAAATTAAAACTGAAGGGTACCGGCCAAAACACCTTTGGTCTAGGTGCTAAAATAATCGTAACAACAGATTCCGGTGAACAGTATTTTCAGGAAGCTTATCCTGTCAGAGGGTATCAGTCATCCGTAGAACCGGTTTGGCTATTTGGTTTAGGAAGCCACAAAAAAGTCGATTTACAGGTAACCTGGAACGACCATAGCAAACAGTCAGTCCACAATATAACTGTTAACCAAACAATTACGCTTAACCAAAATCAGGCTCCTTCCCCTGTCGATTCTTTATCTCAGAAAAAAACGACGAATAAAGTATTTCTATTACTGGATAAGAAAAAGATGGGGCTGGAAACTAACCACACTGCTAATTCAACTAACGACATCAGCCGTTCTTCCTTGTTACATAATCCAATTCCACAGACAGGCCCTGCACTAGCAACGGCTGACGTAAATAAGGATGGCCTTGTCGACTTGTATCTGGGAGGGAGCAAAGGGCAACCGGGGCGACTCCTGCTACAACAAAAAAACGGTACTTTTACACAGGCTAAAGAACCATTTTTTGAAATGCATAAGAAATATAGGGATACCGATGCCTTATTCTTTGATGCAAACGGAGATGGTAATACTGATCTGTATGTGGTAAGTGGAGGCGCCTCTGATCCGCCAAACAGCTCTGTGTACCAGGATCGGTTGTATCTAAATGATGGTTTTGGGAACTTTAGCTATCAGCCTGACGCAATACCAAACATAAGAAGTAGTAGTAGCACAGTTGCAGCTTCTGATTTTGACCATGATGGAGATACCGACCTCTTTGTAGGAGGCCGGATTCGTCCCGGTACATACCCCCTACCGCCCCGTAGCTATCTACTGGAAAATGATCACGGGCAGTTCAAGGACATCACAAAAAACGCAGCATCAGCGTTGGTCCAACCGGGCTTGGTTTCCGATGCGGTTTGGACTGATATAGATCACGATCATAACCCGGATCTTATTTTGACCGGAGAATGGATGCCGATTCGCATTTTCCATAATAATGCAGATAAAACGTTTACAGAGATAACTGAGCAAGCAGGGCTGCAAAATACCACCGGTTGGTGGAACATAATAAGAGCAGCTGACCTCAACGGGGATGGTAATACCGATCTGATTGCTGGTAATCGTGGATTGAATACTTCACTACATGTGTCATCGAATAAACCCATTATCCTTTTTGCCAACGACTTTGACAATAACGGATACACTGATCACATCATGACTCAAATGATCAACAATAACCGTTATCCTGTTCCGGGGCGGGATAAATTGGTGCAACAAATACCACAACTCAAATCGAAATTTCCCGACTATTCCACTTATGCAAAGGCTACCATCAATGATATTCTCACTGATCGCCAACAAAAGAAGGCTTCCCGGTTTTCGGCAGACACTTTTGCCTCTTCAGTTTTTATAAATAATGGAAACGGAACCTTCCGATCAGTCCCACTTCCTCGCGAAGCCCAAATATTTCCAATTTTCAGTATGCTTGTTGCGGATTTTAACGGCGACCATATATTAGATTTGCTGCTGTCCGGAAATAATTTCGAAAACGCTCCGCAAACAGGGCCAGTTGCAGGTTTAGGGACATTATTGCTTGGCAACAAATCAGGTAATTACAAAGTACGCAGAGCAAAACAAACAGGATTTCGAGCCACCGGTGACATCAGAAAGATGAAACTAATACCATCCCCCCTTGGATATATCATTCTGGTCGGTCGTAATGGCAACAACCCAATACCATATCTTTACCAGCGGCCGGAAAAATAGGTTATAATTCATAGCTTTGTTTAAGATCATAGCATAAGACAAATGCTTGACTCATCCATCGGATGGCTGCCCCAGCCATCCGAAGATCTGTAAATATTCGTTCATCTTATTATAAACCAGTTTACTTAAAACGTCACAAATGAAGGCAACCCATCTTGGAATTGGGGTTTGTACACCGTTGCCGGTCCGTCCACGATTGATGCTGGGAGCCAGTCGTCATCATCAAATGCAATTGAAGTCCAATCATTTTGTTTGCTGGTACTGGTCTTCCAATAACGATTAGACTTGATGATCTGCTTGCTTCCATCCTTATATTCCACTTTTAGATAGATATTAGCTGAGGCGGTACGATCGTGAAGCCAACTTACAGATTCTTTTACGCTTTGGGGTAGCTGCTGGTAGCTGATCACACGAGCAGCAATCTCATTTTTAGATTTGGAATTCAACTGTTTAGTTACATTCCAATATTTTGACCGTTTCAAATCAATGCCAAGTGATCCTTCACGTTTGGCAACCGTTTCTCCAACTTTTTTTCCGTTCAGATAGAGCGTGACATAAGAATCCCCAACCATTTGCAAATAAGCCTTTTTTATATGCTTCTGAGGATTAAGATTAAATGATTTACGCAAATATACTTCATGGATATCACTGGAATCAGTAGCTCCATTAGCAGCAATAAATCGACTGGAAATTTTGAACGAGGTATCCCAGCTATTCTTCCTGAGAGCCTGGACTATATTATCCAGATATATTTTCTGATAATTGAATAACCTATTCACCAAGTCAAGATTTGCTTTACGGTTAGTTCGAAGCCAAAGCTTATCAAATCGTGATTGTAACGTCGTTATTTCATTACTAAGTCGGTTACCCCAATCAATTCCCTTCTGCCGATAAGGCTTCCGATCTTGATTCGTGATATAATTCTTACTGATGCGCTGCATCCACCTTGCATAGTCAATTGACTCTGCGACCCAATGGGCAAGGTCAGCCACATAGGTGTAATAATCCAACTCCTGCTGATTCTTTTTTAGCTCGGGTTTAACCGTGGCAACCATTTGCCGCACCGCAGCACTTGTCCGCTGTAGATCGGTTGTTTCATTCAGCAAAGATAGGTGATGGTTATTTTTGTAGTCCTCCAGACGATCGAAGGGGTGCCTCCACACTGCAGGGTAATAAATATCTTCGCTTATGCGATTCAACAGATTTTGAATACCAGCTAGCTGGGGACTGGTACTTCCAAAGAAAAGCGAATTGAAGCGGCGATCAATACTTTTCCCATCAGCCCCTTCCGGATTCCAGGCACATTCAGCAGCATAGGAATATCCCCGGTAATTCAGCTCGCGAAAGTTGGGACCGCCCATATCCCCCCAGCTGCTGGTGATAGATCCTATTGCCCCATTTTTAAAACCAGCCATCGTAAAATGATACGTATTAACCCATGCTGCACTCTGATTGGGATATAGACGGGACCAGTTGGAAATACCGGGAGAAACAATGAATGGTTGTCCCGCTTGGGCAAAAGTCTCCGTAGATGGAAATTCATCGGTAGCCCCATAATGCCAGTCCATAATAATGATATCTTCAGGAATCTGGCTAAGCGTCATCGGATTGCGTAAAAGCATATCGCCATACATAATCACTTTCTTTCCACGGGATCTGAGGGAATTATATATCTTCTTATAATAGTTAGCATTCACCGTTGCCAAACCATAACGGCTGACAGCAGCCTTGCTATCTCCAAGTCCTACGTCAAAAGATTCATCCCCACCAATATGAAAATAGTTGGAATCAAACCAAGGCGAGATATCACCGATCAATTGTTTTACAAAATGGACCGCAGAGTCGCTTTGCGTATTGAAAGAAGCCGCTCCGGGATACTCGGCATATTTACGGAATTGTTCCAAATTTAATAAATTTTCCTGGTGTCCAAGAGTCTCAAAGTCGGGGATAAATTTTACATGATACTGTTTGGCATATTGTTGCAGTTCCTGCACTTCATTCCGGGTAAATCGTCCCCTGCCTTTACCGATCTCAGGAAACTCCTTAAAATGGATAATATCCTCCATATAGGGTAAATAACTGTTCATCTTATACTTGGACAGAAATCGAATGACCTTTTTTATATTCTTTTCCGATGAAACTTGTCCGCGACTCATATCATCAGAGACGCCCCTAAATTTCATCGCTGGATAATCGCTAATCGAAATATTACGCAAGGTGGAAGAATCTGAAGACTCAAGTAATTGATTTAGTGACATGGCTCCATAAAAACGTCCCGTCTCCGCCTGGGCAGCTATAACAACGGATGATCCCGTAATCTTAAGGACGTATCCCTCTTTCTCCATTTTGTCGGTAAGTTCATCTTTTTTAACGAAAGACCGTACCATTTCCGATTTTGAGGGATCACCGATCACAATAGCACCTTGTATGTCGGATACTTCATTTTCTTGTTTGATATCAACTTTAATATTGTATAGATCTGCCAGATCCTTTTTAACTTGCTCAGCCGTAAAGTGATCATGTTTATTGGTACCGTTGCCCAATACAATGGTTGTTGTCGTTGAGAAATCGGTTGAACCATCCTGCCATTGCCAGTGCTGGGGCGTTGGAATGATGCCTGGTGTATCCGCTTGAGCATGACTGATAACTGGTAAAAACAGTAATGAAAAAAAGGAAAAAAGATAGATCGAAATTTTCATAATAGATTTTTTTAAGAGCAAACTATAATTACAGGAAGCTTACCAAAAGTTGTTGGTATGGCCATTTTAGCGATGATACCGAGTTTTTCATTTTTTTTAAAATTGAAGCACAAAAGTGTTGTAATATAATTGATTAGTTTAAATCTGCAATTCTGGAAGCGGTTTCAAAAATGTATTACCTGCCTATGTGACTTATCACGACGACTAGCAAGACTTTTCTACTAATGAACCCACTCTGGATGGTACCGCTCAAGCGATTGTTTGGATGAGCTTCTTCAGTAAAGGAAACAGCAAACGTTAAACAATTTTATGTTTGTGCTATAAGGGAGTTGTCCTTCCTCAACCAGAGGCTAATTAACAACAGCTATTCGCTATTTATCGGTTTTCTCACTCCACACTTTGCTATCTTCGCGTATATACCAGATTTTCTGTTGCCCGGAATCGCTCATCATAATTTCAAATGTATAAGGTGTGGCATGAATAACAGGCTTTCTCAGGCTTGGCAATTTTCGATCTAAATTCATTTCATTGAATAATGCTATTGCTTTTAGGTCTTTCAAATGTGAAGTGAAGGCATCATTCTTTTTCCTAAACTCATGTTCCCGGTAGTATAATTGGCGCAAGTACCATTTTATATCTTCTTTATTTAACCGTTCGAAATTAACTCCTGCCACCTTCGGACTCTTATCCGAAAACTGAACGAATCCCCACATCTCAGGATAATGCATATTAACAATTCCTTGTGGTGACCAGACCCAGTTATCTTCAGATAGTGGTTTCCCCGTATCAGGATCATTTTTTTTCTTATAATTCCCATTTTGAACTGTAGTTTGCCATTCTACCCTTGAGAAGTTTATTCGCCATTGCTCTCCATCTTTAGGGAGACGGCCTTCAGGCGCTGTTTCTTCCAGTACTTTCCACGGTAGTGCTAATTCTACCGTCCAACTGGAGTCTGTATCCGTAGGATTATTAATCGTGCCATTGATGTCAATCCCACTTTTAAGCCCCCGAATATCCCATGAATCTATGGCCCTTCCACCATCACGATATGGTTTTGTAAGCATCAAATCCCAAAATGTATTTAAGGCATTAATTTCGAATTCATAGTAATTATGGGTATTCCCGTTAGGATCGATAAAAACCTCAAAATCATTGTCATGAAAAATAATAGCATCCCTTTTTTTGAGATTCGCCCATATTTGGGGCTCGAATAATTGGGCCGCAATATAAAGATACGAGTCATTCCAAAGCATTTTTACCCTAGTCCGATAACGTGGTTTAGGTTTAGCAGCCCCTTCTATATCTACAAAATCGTTCGTCCATTTTGCCTTATCCCAATCGGGTTCTTTAAGAGCCCCGTCAATCTTTAGAGAATCATTAATTTTGTAACAGATATAATGCCGGGGATTAAATGTGATAGAAGGAGCGATATCCTGCGCATGGACATCTTGAATCAAAGCAAACGCTATCAAAATTATCGTAGCAAATCTTCTCCACAGGCTTTCTAATAAACATCGGGATATGAATATCATTTAAACAAGCATCTTATGTTCAAAATTAGGTCCTCATGACAGTTGATAAAACTTTAAATTCAAATAAAACAATATCATTTAGGATGGAATACCTCCCTATATCTCGTCAAAAAAAGATTGAAGCTTTTACATTGAATAGAATTATAGCCTCTTTTTGTTTTCCAATTCATTCCAACTGAATGCGGCCGCACCCAAAATGGCAGCATTCTCCTCTGTCAGACCAGAAGAAATAATCTCAACCTTGTTTTTGTAAACATCAAGCATATGCTCCTCCATATATTTTTTTGCAGGTTCTAAAATTAATGTTCCGGCTTTTGCTAATCCACCTGACAGGATAATAACTTCCGGATCCATATAAGCGACAATATCAGCTAATTTTAGCCCTAAAATCTTACCTGTGTATTCAAATGCCTCGAGTGCTAATGAATCATTTTGAAGAGCGGCATGGGTAACTTTTTTTGCGGTAAAATGGCTTGTATTTTTTCGTAACTCACTTTCGATTTTTGTGGTCTCAAGCAATTCACGGATAGTACGAAGAAGGCCTGTAGCAGATACATATGTTTCCAGACAACCCTCGCGTCCACATCCACAACTTCTACCGCCATAATAAACTGTTGAATGACCGATCTCACCGGCATGTCCATTATTCCCCAATACTAATTTACCATTCGTTACAATACCACAACCAAGGCCAGTGCCCATTGTTATAGAAATAAAATTTTCCACTCCTTTCGCTGCCCCATACAACATTTCACCTATGGCCGAAGCATTAGCATCATTAGTCAACACTGCCGGTAAATTCGAATACGATTCTAATACCTCTGTCACCGGAACTTCTCCCAGCCAGTTCAGATTGGAGGCATTTTCAATGGTCCCTAAAAAATAATTGCCGGTTGGAGCTCCAATTCCTATTCCTTTCAAATCAATATTTTCATCTAATCCATTTTTTAAAAAATCGATCTTATTATAAAGTTGTTCAAAAAAGGCTTCATACGATAAATCAGAATTGGTTGGAATAGAATCTTGCGCCAGTAGATTTCCCCCTTGGGTTACCAGTCCGAATTTTGTACAGGTTCCCCCTAAATCTATCCCAACTACAGCTTCTTTCATTACAGTGTTAATATGTACTTATTTATATTTAAAATTTTCTGTGTTGTATTGTACAATTTTCATCACTACTCTTCTATTACAAACAGATTGGAATCGATTCCAAAGTTGCCATTTTATGAGTTAACCCTCTTTTATTCCCATTTTTATCCCAGATAATCCTACAAATTAATTTTTTGGCAAGATTTCCAAATTAGCAGTTCAATTTTATAATTTATAGATTGGCGAACCAATCATGTTTTCCGTTTCAGAAACAACTCCCCAAAATTTTATATAACTCTTAAATGTTACAAATAAAATGAGTAGCTGGACACTCAAATCCATACCACCCCACGATTGGTTTCTTTGCCTCGATATTAACGAATATTTTGATCACGAACATGATCCGGAGTTAATCTTCGAAGAAGGGTTCAGGCGCCCCATCCCCGTAGGAGATCGCGATGTCATTATTACTTCATTTTTTAATGGGGATCCCGACAATCCGGAATTCCATTTCGAAAGCACCGAACCACTGGATAGAAATGAAATTGAAGAAGCCAATAAAAGTCTGAGCCGTATTTTGGGAACAAATCTTGATTTGCGCCCACTCTATGATCAAGCAGCAGATGACCCTGTACTGGGCCCGAAATTAACAGATCTATATGGACTCAAACGTATGGTTCGGGCTAACTTATTTGAGGATACTATCAACCGTATCATTGAGATGAGACTCTCCCATAAACCGACGGCTAAAAAGATGGTCTACAGGGTACGTGAAAATTACGGTTCTTTGATAACGGCCAAAGGCGATAGTTTACCCGCTTGGCCTCGTCCCCATCAATTGATCAAAGCTAGCCCGATGAGTATACGCAATTTGGGTCCTACCAAACGCAAAGGTGAGTTTATCATTGGATTTGCTGAAGACTTGCTTTCAGGCGAACAGGATCTGGAATATCTCGAGACCTGTGATCCGGAAATATTTTACGACACTATCAAAAAAGTACGGGGCGTTGGCCCTACCTCTGCTCAACAGTTGATGCTCTTTCGGAATCGAACGGATGCTATTTTTCCAAGCAATAAATCATCGGGCAAAGAAAAAGGGCATCGTCGGTGGATCATCGGAAGTTATGGTGGAGATCCTAACAACACCTCTGAAGAAACATTTCAGAATATGATTTCCAGTTGGAAAGGATATGAAGCAGCTGCCCTGGAATTTCTTTTCGTGAACTGGGTACTTAGTGAGAAAGAACGCAAGCAGAAGAATGACAGCTAACATAGATATACTATCAGCTGTCCATCTTCCGTTTGCTTCTACAGCTAAAATACTTATCTCATCCATTTTCTATTCCATTTCATAGAGTTCTTCCCCTTCCGGCCTGATAGTGAGAAGCTTGCGCCAGGCTTTGTAAAGAAATATACTTGACACAATAGCAACCAGCGTGATTACACTTGCTAGTATCCAGCGACCATAGATCCAGTAGCCGGTTGCAAAGAGCGCTCCATAAACTGCAACACATCCTAACGCCATACAGAGTAATCCTTGGGGTACACGCCATGTTTCATCTTCCAACGGCTCTTCAATATCTTCATTTTCCCGTTTTGCTTCCTTGATAACTTTCTGCCATCCGGGGCCACCTGGTCGGGCAATCCTACAAAAGTTTATGAGTGTTTCTTGGTCGGTAGGCCGGGTCAAAAACGTCACTGATATCCAACCAATAGTTGTGATAACCAAACCAATGATAAGCTCTTGCCAGCTCGTCAGTGCAGGTAGACCCATATGAGGATATGCAAACTGAAAGAACATTGCTACAGCAAAAGAGATAAACATCGCGGCAATTTCGCTTCCTGCATTAATGCGCCACCAGAACCATCGCAGGATAAATAATAGGCCAGTACCTACTCCAATCTGCAGAATGATATGAAAGCTATCAAGCGCATTTTGCAGAAGCAGAGCCAAAATTCCTGCTACAATCATCAGTATTACTGTTGAAATCCGTCCCACCATTACCAATTCTTTTTCCGAACTTTCGGGATTTATAAATCGCTTGTAGAAATCATTAACGAGGTAAGAGGATCCCCAGTTAAGATGCGTAGAGATGGTAGACATATAAGCAGCCGTTAACGAGGCTACCACTAATCCCAGCCAGCCTTTGGGGATGAAGGTAAGCATAGCTGGATATCCCATGTCATTACCTGCTACAGAGGCCGCATTCGGAAATGCATGCTTCATTGAAGCGATATCGGGGAACACAACAATTGAGCACAAACCTACGATAATCCAGGGCCATGGACGCAGCGCATATTGGGCTACATTAAAGAAAAAGACCGCAGAAATGGAATTCTCTTCGTCCTTAGCTGCAAACATGCGTTGGGCTATATATCCCCCTCCTCCAGGTTCTGCTCCAGGATAGTACACACTCCACCACTGTACGGCTATTGGAATAAGAAAGACACCAATAGCCTGTGACGGATCCGAAAAATCAGGCAAAATATTCAATTGACTTATGACATCCTTATGCTGAAGAAGTCCATCTAAACCGCCTACGGCTGGATGTTGCAAGGCTATATAAGCGGCAATAAAACTACCTCCAATTGCCAGGAAAAACTGGAAAAAATCAGTTAGTAAAACCCCTTTCAAGCCACCAAGCGAACTGTAGATGACCGTTACCAATCCCGCGATTACAACTGTTTCAACCGGGCTCAATCCCATCAATACCCCGCTTATTTTTATCGCGGCCAGAGAGACTGTAGCCATGATGATCACATTGAAGATGAATCCGAGATAAATAGATCGAAATCCACGTAAAAAAGCAGCCATTTTTCCACTGTAGCGAAGCTCATAAAATTCTACGTCAGTCAAAACGCCCGATCGTTTCCACATGTTGGCATAGACAAATACGGTGAGCATGCCTGTTAGCAGAAAGGCCCACCAGACCCAGTTACCGGATACACCATCAGTACGTACAATATTTGATACCAGGTTAGGAGTATCCGTTGAAAAGGTTGTAGCAACCATCGAAACGCCCAATAGCCACCACGGCATATTCTTACCTGCGGCAAAAAATTCAGTAGAGTTCTTGCCAGCCTGTCGCGCCACCCAAAGTCCGATCAGTAGCGATATCAACAAATAAGTCACGATTATGGCCCAATCAATAGGTGCTAACAGCATATTATACCCGATTATATAATTGATAAGTTAATGTAACGCTTACAATAAATGATGTCTCAACCAGCAAACGCATTTATCATTGAAAAACATCACCATGTTGTAAAAGCCGAAACTTTATAAAATAGTTACAGGTGAATTCACAACCTCTTTTAACTTCCTGTAATTATTTTGCACCCCTATTTTTAAAAATTAGATCCACAATATCTACTGTCTATTACTATTTTTGCACCTTTGGGAGCGGTTCCAAGAATTACACATCCTATTTTCAACTCATTTACTATTGAAATACCGTTTGATATAGCGCCACTCATTATTCTCTCCACTCGATTAGTTACTAAATTTGGGCATCACAGATCCAAGAGAAGCGGGGTTAAACCTCAAAATGACAGTCGGTGTTAGTAAGATTTTCTGCAAATCTCATCTGTAGACTCTACTCCTTAAATCACGACTAAAATAACGCTATATTTGAGATTAACGGACAAGCCCGGCTATCTTTAATTTGCACCCGTATTTTGGAGGTATTAACGGGTTGATTGAGAGGCAAAATACGTTTATATCCTATTGTGGTCCCACCAGTAATGGTTTTCCATTCTCCATCCTGGGGAATCTGGACATCAAAACTTTTTACACGCTGCCCCAGGGTTATATATTCCTGCAACATGATATATTTGATGGTTTGGTCTGATCCCAAATCAATCTCCAGGCTCCCGTGTTTAACACTGTCATCAGTAGTCCAATAAGTATCCGGATTACCGTCTGTCACTTTACTACCGGCAAAGCTTTCATCTCCCCCACGGAATGAGGAAGCCTGAACAGAAGCATTGGCCGCAAGATTATCAGAAAAAGTTTCGTCGATTTTCTTTCGCCATGCTTCGAGAGCTTTAATATCCTCCCGATGAATCAAACCTCGTTTATCAGGCGGTACATTCAAAAGTAAGGTCGATCCCCGACCCACCGACTTCAAATAGATATCAAACAATTTTTCAGGAGATTTCACTAGCGAATCTTCATTGGGATGATAAAACCAACCCGGTCGAATTGAAACATCAACTTCGGCAGGGATCCAATCGGACCCATCGATAGCGCCTGTTCTGAGCAGGTGACTAGTATGAGCTTTACCGGGATAAAGCGTATCGGGTGTGAGCATATTCCAGTTGGTCTTACCAGCGATACCGTTCTCGTTACCGACCCATCGCAAATCCGGACCGCTATCGCTAAACAGTAATGTTTTTGGCTGCAAATCTTTGATAATCTGCAATGTTTTCGGCCAATGGTAGTAATGTTTACGATCGATGCGTCGTTCTTCATTTGCTCCACCATAGTAACCATTCCCTCCGTTCGCTCCATCGAACCACATCTCATAAATAGGCCCGTAATTGGTAAACAGTTCCCGCAACTGATTACGATAATAATTGATATAACCAGGCTTGCCATAATCTGCGCGGTTGCGATCCCAGGGCGAAAGATAAATACCAAACTTTAGCCCATATTTCCGGGCTGCTTTCGAGACGGCTTGCACCACGTCACCGTTTCCATTTTTAAAAGGACTATTTGCTATATCATGATCCGTATATTTGCTGGGCCAGAGACAAAAACCATCGTGATGTTTGGCCGTCAGGATTATGCCTTTGAAGCCAACCTTTTTAAAAGTTTTCATCCACTGTTCAGGATCAAAATCAGTAGGATTAAATATTTTTGGTGATTCATTTCCGAATCCCCATTCCCGTCCTGTAAAAGTATTGACTGTGAAATGCACAAAAACGTTAGTCTCCATCCTATGCCAGGCCAACTGCTGTTTGGTTGGGATGGGTGGAAGAGGATCCGGAGCGGCAACATCAGGCTCCTTGCAAGCAGTACCTATCCCTAACATGATCATAAGAATTAACAACGAAAGCGAACGATAAAATGTCGCAGAGCCACTCCTCTTGGACCGTTCTATCGTCGATATTCCTGTTTTTATCATGTTTTGTACATTTTATAAATCATTGCGATGAATTAAGGGAATTCAATACTTGGCTTCCCATTTAGGATCAATAGAATTACCACCCCTTATTTTGTGTAAGTTTAGAATTAAGATCCATTTCGTTTTGGGGGATAGGCCATAAATAATCTTTTTTAGGATCAAAAGTACGATTTTCAACTTGGACATGCTTGCCATAGTCAGCCCGTGATTGGTCGAAATCATTTTTAATGCCGTAGACTGTACCTGGCATCACATCCTCAGCCTTTTTCCAACGCCGAATATCAAACAAACGAATAAATGGTTCTCCCGCAAACTCCACATGCCTTTCGCGATGTACTGCTTTACGCAAGTCTGACTGACTCATGGGAGAATTAAGAGGTGGCATATCTACCCCCTTGCGCTGGCGAACTTTGTTAATTGAACTATAGACCGACTGATCTATATCACCTGCCTCAATTTTAGCCTCCGCATAGTTCAGCAATACTTCGGCATAACGCATATGCACTTCATCAACATGCGAGTTATTATACCAGGCACCATCGATATCAGCAGGAATATATTTTTTATAGTAATAACCTGTAAATGATGCGTTGGTTTCTCCCAATGCATCAATAGAGTTAGGTTTAGTGACATCAATTACATTACCATTTACCGTATCACCCGGGGTTATGATTGTTTTTTTCAGTCTTGGATCTCGATTTTTAAAGGGATGATCCGGATCGTAGAGTGAAGAATTATCAATGGTCTTTCCGTCGGTACATTCATAGGTATCCACCAATGATTGCAGAGGCACAACCTCCGACCAACCACCTAATGATGGCCCTCCCATCCAAGTGGCTACACCATTTGCATATGTATTTTTTTTATATTTACCAACCAGGATGAGCTCGTTACTATCCTTATTTGTTCCATCAAACAAGCTTCTATACCCTCCCTGATCAATGCTATACTCACCAAGATTCATGACCGCTTTGGCTGCTTTAGCTGCCTGGGGCCATTTTTCCTGATACAACAGAACGCGAGCTTTTAGAGCCATAGCAGCACCACGGGTTACCCGTCCCTTGTCACTCCCGCTATATTCTAACGGCAAATCCTTAGCAATATCGTTCATTTCATTAACGATAAAATCGGCTACCTTTTCCTTGGCAGTCCGGGGAACTTCAAACTCATCACTGCTTTGTATATGTTTAATCAGTGGAACATCCCCAAACATCATAATCAATTCTTGGTAATAATAAGCTCGCAGGAATCGGACCTCTGCTTTAAGACGGGCTCGAATTGAACTTGAAAGTTCGGAGTCGCTAATTTGATCAATATGGTCGAGTACATTATTAGCTCTGGCAATACCTTCATAAGAATGAGACCAATAATGGTTAAATACTCCATTTGTTGTAGCAGCACTTCCGTTACCTACTGATAAAATCGGCACCGGCCATGTTGACCACGCATAACTATCATCCGTGGCGGCACTTAAGAAGATATCAAATCTAATATCTGTCAGATACCGGTATGTCTCATTTACCGCCTGTACAGCATCATCTTTTGTCCTCCAATAGGTTTCATTCGATGCCTGATCTTTGGGCTGCTTATTCAACAAATCGCTGCAACCCGCAGTCATTGTCAACAAAAGGAAACTGCCAAATAAAACTTTTCCGAAATATATAACTTTATTTTTCATCGTCTTATCCATGATTTTTTAAAACTGAATATTCAAACCGACTGTGTAGGTTTTTACCTGAGGATAATATCGGTTTTCATTTGGGGCTTCCGGATCAATGTCGTGAGGAAGTTTTGAAAACGTCAATAGATTCTGTCCCGTCACATAAACTCTCAACCGATCGAATCCCATTTGATTGCCTATCCCGGTAGGCAGTGTATAGCCCAACTGCACATTTTTGACACGAAGATAAGCCCCACTATTCACCCAGAACGAAGATGATAGATAATTTTGTCCGCTTGTAACCAACCGTGGAAAACTGGCATCCTTATTATTAGGCGTCCAACTGTCTTCATGAATAGGTTTAAAGTTGCCATCTGTACTCACCGGGGCACGCCTCATAACCACCGTGTTTATCGACACTTTACCAACCCCTTGCAATAAGGCTGAGAAGTCAAAGTTTTTGTAATTCGCTCCCAGATTAATTCCATATGTATAACGTGGAATATCGGTTCCCAGAAATACACGGTCATCGGCATTAATTACCCCATCGCCATTTTGATCTTTGTACATCAAATCGCCCAACCCAACATTTCCGGGCTGTGTGGCATGCGAGTTCAACTGCTTTTGGTTTTGGAAAATACCCTCTGCCTGGTAACCGTAATAGGCGCCGATCGGTAATCCCTCTAAATAAGCAGATGTCACAACTCCGGGGTTATTATCCGTTGCCTGCGTATAGCCGGCTCCATGCATATCGGTAATCTTATTTCGTACATCAGAAAGATTTAGTCCTATCGAATATTGAAAGTCATCACCGACATTTCCCCGATAGTTGGCATTCATTTCCCAACCTATATTACGCACGCCTCCGGCATTCTGATAAGCAGGATTTAAGCCGACGGTTTCAGGGATGGGCAACTGCAGCAATATATCGTTGGTATTTTTGACATAATAATCGAAACTAAAATTAATTTTGTTTTCCAGGAAGGAAACATCCATACCCACATCGGTCATTTCTGTGGTTTCCCAAGTCAATGAGCTATTGGATAAAGTGCTTATATACGAAGCTGTTTGAAGTGATCCACCAAATGGATAACTATGATCAAAACTATAGGTTGATTGATAGGGATAGTTCCCGATGGCATCATTCCCAAGGACACCCCATGAACCTCGAATTTTGAGATTACTTATAAAATCAACTTGCTGCATAAATGGTTCTGATGAAATTCTCCATCCTACCGAGAAAGAAGGGAAAATCCCCCACTTATGATCTTTGGGAAATCGTGAAGACCCATCCCTGCGGAGATTAGCTTCAAACAAGTATTTGTTTTTGTAATCATAATTTAACCGTCCGAAAAGTGAAACCAACGCATAATCCGAAGTATATCCACTGGTTGTTTGCCCATCTTCGGAACCAGCATTAATTTGGTTCAATTGCGAATTTGGCAACCCCCTTCGGTACCCTTCCAGATAGTTAGTCGATTCAGTGCGCCTTGAAACTCCAACCATCAATTTAAAAGAATGAGGGCCAAGATCTTTATTATATCGTACAATACCATTAAAATTCTTCAGCCAGTGACCATTATATTGCTTCGTTATATCATTCTGTCCCTGTACCCCCAACACTTTATGGGAAGTTGTAAAAAAATTGTAATAGGTCAAAGCCTTATCGTGGATACTATTATATTGAGACACATAATTAGCTGAAGCCTTACCACTAATTTCCAGGTTCTTCAAGAGATTATATGAGGCGTTGATCTTTCCGCTGAACATATTGGAATTAAATTCTTTGGTCCCTCCCTCTTCTTGTAAACGAATAGGATTCCCATCTCCGCGACCGATGCCCCAGGTACCATCGCTGTATCTGTTAACAATGGTGGGATTCATGACTGCTGCTTGCCCAAACTGAAACCAGGAAGAACCTGCGCCGTTATCCTGTGGAACGGTCTGACGATTCAGACGAGTGAATAAATTTGCTGAAACATCAAATTTATCTGATACCTCCATATCGGTATTCAGTCGCACTGTTAACCGGCTAAAATCCATATTCTGGATTAACCCTTTTTGGTCGAAATATCCGGTAGAAAAACGATATGTAGTCTTTTCGTTACCTCCGGAAATAGCAATATCATGTTTTTGTTGGAATCCATTTCCGGTCAAAATCTTACCTAACCAGTAATTATCAGGATATTTATTTTTATTTCTATCCGGGTTATCATAGGCATTGATATCACTTTGACTAAAAACAGCACCACTTCCGGAATTCTTGTATAATTCATTTGAAAGGCGCATATACTCCTGGGCCCCAACAAAATCGGTCAACCTGGTGGGTTTTTGCCACCCGAAATAATCGGAATAACTCACTTTTGTTTTACCGGGTGTACCATTCTTTGTTGTTACTAAAATTACTCCATTAGCAGCTTTTACTCCATAAATGGAGGCAGCAGAGGCATCCTTTAATACTGAAATAGATTTAATATTATTTGCATCAATATCATTAAGGCTATTAAATGGTACACCATCCACCAAAATGAGCGGATCACTATCATTCAGAGTCCCAACGCCCCGAATTCTTATCTGCCCTCCGTCTTCGCCCGGCTGACCACTGGATTGAGTAACGGTAACACCAGGGGCAACTCCTTCCATCGCAGCCGAAAGCTGGCCTACGGGTTTACTTTCGACCTGTGAACTTTTGACAGCGGAAACGGAACCGGTTAGATTTTCTTTCTTTTGTTGGGCATAGCCTACAACTACCATTTCTTCACCGGATATGGCTTTCGACTCCAATCCCACATTGATCACATTACGCCCGTTAATTGGAATTGTCTGAGATTGGTACCCGATAAATGAGAAAATGAGCGTATCAGCCTCCGAAGAAGCAGTAAGAGAATAATGCCCTTTATCGTCTGTAGTTGTACCTCTTGTTGTTCCTTTCAATCGAATATTAACGCCGGGTAATGTATCGCCGGTTGAGGCATCCGTAACGGTACCTTCCACCTCGATACTTTCCAATGCAGTCTGTGTGGTTTGACCTTTGGGAAGAATAGCATAAGAATGATTATTCAGCTGAACCACACGCATATTATATCCTCTTAGTAAGTGTGAGGCTGCGTCCAGTGCATTGGATGGCAACGGTTTTTCATATCGTACTTTTTTATTCTTTAGAAACTGGCTGTCATACAGAAAAATAACATCATAATGATTTTCAAGAAGCGATAAAGCATCTTTTATCGCAATTGAGTGAGTGTTTTGTTTGTAACTAGCCAGTTCTGATAAGCTTTCTTTTTTGCCAGCATCTTGTGTAAATCCGGTTAATGGGATTATCCCAACCAGAAAAATAGCGATTGACAGGTAGTTGACTATTTTTCTCATATGTAACTCCATATTAGTTATGCTTGTTATTGGCATTTAAATTCTTTTGACCGACATATACGGTATCATTTTCCTGGTAAAGCTTGATATCCAGTACTTTGGAAAATACTGCGAGCATATCAGGTACAGAGCCCCGGTCAATTCCATTATTCAGCCGCCTGTTCAACAGTGTTGAATCTCTCACGACAACTGGTTTACCGTAGTTATTCTTGATATAAGAGAGGAAAAAGCTCAGAGGGGTATTATCGAAGTACAATGTTTTGCCCGTCCAGGAAGTATAAACCCTGGGATTAACTTTTGACGTTTTGATGGTGGGAGATTGTGAATCCAGCACGGCCATATGTCCAGGCTCTAATTTTATACTTTGCTTAACCTCTGTATTCTCATTTTTACTTACACTCACCTCTCCATCTTCCAGAACAACAGTTGTTCGATTACCGAATGTTGAAACATTAAACTTAGTCCCAAAATCTCTGATAATGCCCTGGGAAGTATGAATTTCAAATTTTGCCTTCCCATCGGAACGGGGCCCACCTGCGATATCGAAATAAGCCTGACCAGACAATTTTAATTTTTTGACTGGCTTTTTGAGCCAATTACTTTTATAGGTGATTTTCGAATTTGGGGCAAGAAAAATTTGGGATCCATCAGACAGATGTAGCTTTTGTGTTTCTCGGTATTGGGTTTGTACCACGATATTTTGAGCAATATTCTTTTTATCCTCTTTGTAAGTGCCCGAAACCCAAATACCTACACCTATAAGAATAGCTAGCAATACAATAGCCGCATACCGAAGAGTATACATCGTTGTAGTATTAAGAAAAGAAACAGGTTCATATTTGTTCTTTAGATCGTCTTGCTCTAACCGAGATTGTAGCTTAAGCCAATCTTCTTCGTCATTTGTTTCAGTATGGGCTTTTATATTAAACCCCTTCAACAAGAATTGAGCTTCTTGATATAACTCATAATTACGGCTGTCAGCGTGAATCCACTGCGTCCAAAAACGTACTTCCTCTTCGCTGGCGTTATCATTTATAAATCGCTTGAACGAAGGATTCTCTATTAATTCTTCAGGTGAAGACATTCTATTTTCTTTTTTATGGGTTGTTCCGTGTAGTAGATACATGGAAAAGCCAAACATCACTGTTTTTTTTCAAAAAAAATGACTCCCCCCTCCTAACCTTGTATTAGTGAAGTCATAAGATGGAAATATTGATTTCTTTTGAAGGCAGGTAGGCTTTTAAAGGATGGAAACCGATTAATTATCGACTAAGAATTAATCTTTACAGATTGGCGTACTCTTTTTAAGGCTATTGACATATAATTCCTTACCGTTCGAATATGAAGATCCATAATCTCTGAAATTTCATCATAGTCCATCCCATTATAAAAAAACAAATAAATCACTTCTCTTTTTTGAGCAGGTAAATTATTAATAGCTGCTGCCAGTCTCTCTTTATCTTGTTCATTAACAGCATCCTTGATGCTTAATTCATCAGCTGATATACGGAATTTGTTATGCTCTCTAAGTGAATCTTCTTTTTGATATTTCCTTTGTTGCTTCTGCTTCATCCGATACAGTTTGCGCTTTAAAGCCACGAAAAGATAAGCGGGTACAGATGTAACATCAGCCAAATTCTCCTTTTTTCGCCAAATAGTTACAAAGACTTCCTGAATGGCATCCCGAACGAGAGCCGGTTCATCAACAATCTTATACCCATAATTATACATTCGCTTGTTAACTTTCTTGAATAACGTACCCATGGCATCCTGATCTCCTTCCTTCATACGTTGCCATAAACAGGCATACTCGGTTTTTTCTTGTTGATTAAAAGCCATCAGGTGTTATTTGGTGCTATACATTATCAGAACGCACTATTTCTACATACCTAGATACTCCCAGCCATATTTTATCCGGAAATATTTTTATCAAAATTGATCCCGCTGTTACCATAACAAATACCGATCACATTCTAAGAAAAAATCCGTTTTATCATTTATGATTATTTAATTGTTGAGAACTTGTACTTCTTACGGGCTACCGAATTGGGCTGTTCAACCGGGCTAAGTGGACTGATACGATACGTATAGTCGTATTCCTGCACAGGGAGACGGTATTTTTTATGAGGTTGTGCTCCCCATGAGTTATCGCCGCCTAATCCCATCTGTTTATAATCAAGATCAACCACAATAAAAGGATTTTCTTTTAAATCGATAGTATGCAAACCATTCCGATGAGCTGGTGTCAAATCATCATCGGTAAAACGCAAGGCAGAAACACTCAGGGTTGGCTGACCAACAGCAAGCAGTCCCCAGCCTTTTGAATTTCGCAATGCCATCCAGCGAACATCAGTTTTATTGCCGGTTTCCTGTGGTCTGATGTATGGAACAAATTGATGCTTAACATCACTACGGTATAAACCAACAAATGCCCCGGTTTTACGATCCCAATAATTTTCCTGAGGTCCCCGTCCGTACCACTGCATGTGATTAAATTCAACAGGTACGCGTAATGTCATCCCGTATTTGGGAATATAGGGCAGGTCTTTATCCCCCGGTCTAAACTTACTTTGGATTATAATATCACCATTGCCCAATACTTTATAAACAATCGTATAATCAGCATGCACGTCGGTCAATTGGTATTGAGCGCTAATTTTTATTTCTGAATCACGGAGATGTTTGACCGAAATATCCTGAAGTTTACGGTGATCTCCTGCATGTCTCCACATACCGTGCTTCTGCATCATATGATAACCAAAATCATTATCATTTGGAGGACGCCAAAAATTGGGCTTAGGGCCCTGTTCCGGCATAATGAGATCAGTCCCTTCAAAAATATAGCGACTCAACAGCCCCGTTGTGCGATCAAAAACCGCTTGGAAATCACGTCCGGATACTGTAATCTCGTTATCGCTATCATCCAGGGTAATATCAGATATATCTGATATTGATGTAGGCTCATTTACTTTTACAAAAGGCAACTTATATTGTTCCGATGCTACTTCGTGCCCCGTTGATAACAATGACAATTGCTCGGCATTTTTTACACTCAGATTTAAATAATACTCGCGACCCGGACGGATAGCTAAAGAATCCCACTCCACCTGAGCCACTCGACTCTGACCGGGAGCTATATCCATCTTCGGCAAAGTACCTCGACGAATCGTTTTACCATCCTCTTTGATGCTCCAGTCAATAACAAATTTATTCAGATTCGTGAAATTGAATTCATTCTTAACTTTTATTTTTCCATTCGCTAAATCAACGGGTTCAAAATTCACATTTTGATATACTTTCTTAACTTCCCAAAGTGCGGGTTGAATACTACGATCCGGAAAAATCAATCCATTAATTACAAAATTACCATCACTGGGGACATCAGCGGGGCCATAATCTCCACCATATTTCCAATATTTTTGTCCATTGGGGCCCTTGGCAGCAAACCCTTGGTCAACCCAGTCCCAGATGAATCCTCCCTGCAGGGCTTTATATTTTTTGATGACATTCCAATAATCCTGCAAGTTGCCCGTGCTATTTCCCATTGAGTGTGCATATTCACACATAATCAATGGTCTATCGGGATGCCTCTTCGCATATTTTTTCAAATAACCAATGTTTGAATACATGGTAGATACAAAATCAACATATGAATCCTTACCGGCACGTTCGTAATGTACTGGACGCGTACTGTCGCGCTGATGAATCCAGGCAGACGTTTTTTCAAAGTTGATTCCATCCCCAGCCTCATTGCCAAGCGACCAGATA
>Ga0102962_1000031_pt1 | contig 87236 bp, 119 predicted proteins | sample SalPonF2_C_D2_MG_FD_84519 | JGI IMG/M metagenome (GOLD analysis project Ga0102962, IMG submission 84519) | Salt pond soil microbial communities from South San Francisco under conditions of wetland restoration - Salt Pond MetaG SF2_C_D2_MG ...
CATTCACGGAGCCGGGAACGACAAGACGCTGACCGGGAGATTGATGCCGCACTGGATGATTGGGACGCACAGGAACGCGACTAGACCTATTCTACCGGAATTTCACCATACCCCTGATGCAGACGCTTTTCTAGGCGATCATACTGCTCAGGGGATATGGTACGGTATCTAGCACTCCCCGGCCTCGATAACCACGCGTAGAGCGTGTCTTTTGACATTCCTGCCACTTTCGCCGCTTGGGGCACCCTGATATCGTATAAGTCCAAAAGTGCCTGTAAACGCAACTGAAGCGGTCTGAAGTCCTTGGGCGACTTATGTGCATTCTTGGGAGAATTGACCGGCGTTACGGGTTTCTTCCTGAGCATGCTATATCTATCCACGATGATATAAGATAAATTGTACCATCCCGTGGTAAAATGAACCTCTTTACGAGTGGAGCCAGTCATGGATGACTCGGTAACTGATATTCCCTCCGGCTACATTGAAAGCTACACCGGGAAGCTCTTTCACTGGCGTGACCCGGACGTTGATATCCTCGACATAGCTCACGCCTTATCCAACATCTGCCGATTCAACGGCCACACTTCCTACCATTTTAGCATCGCCTCGCATTCGATCCTAGTTTCCTACCTGTGCGAGCTTTTTCACGCTGATCCGATTGAAGGACTATTGCACGATGCCAGTGAAGCCTACGCCTGTGATATCCCCACTCCCATAAAACTAGACCTGCGAGGCTACAAAGAAGCTGAGAAGATCATTCAGACCAAAATCACAGCTACCCTTGGCCTTCCCTCTAGTCTAAATCCCAAAGTACGCCAAGCCGACCTTCTCTCCCTTTACCTAGAAGCAGAAAAGCTAATGCCCTCCGGTGGGAAGCATTACATGGGAGGAAGGCCCGAAGAAAAGATCATGGAAGCAGGACGTACTATTTCCCAACGACACTATCCTATCGACCGATACGACCAAGAAGAAGTAGAAGAAATCTTCCTGCTTCGTTACAACACACTTAAATATAACAGGCAGCAAGTAGCATGACTACCATTGCAGTGCGTGACGGTATAGTTGCCGCAGACAGCCAAGAAACCAATAGTCATTACAAACAACCGTGCCATAAACTCTACAAAGCCAAGAATGCCGTCATTGGCACTGCCGGTGATTCCTTCAATGGAATGGTTTTCGTAGAGTGGTACCGAGACAGGCGCAAGGCCAAACCCACCACGGAACTGGATCGACCCTTTGAATGTCTGGTGGTCACTTCTTCCACCATTGAAATATGGAATGAACTGCTAGTTCCCCTTGTCATCCACGAACCTTTCTGGGCCATTGGCCACGGGGGAGGAATCGCAATGGGCGCTATGGCTGCAGGAGCCAGTGCCAAGGAAGCAGTAGAGATTGCCTGTCGTTATGACCTCTACAGCATTGGCCCGGTAGAAACCATGGCCGTTAAACAACGCACACGAAGGAAATGATATGACACGCCGCCTTCATCATCGCCGTCGCATTCTCTGGTTCTGGAAACTACGCTACCTGCGTTAGAGTCTTGATACGATCCTTCTCCTTGGTGCGAACACGCATCCACGTACCACATCCTTTTTCCTGACACTGATACTGGCGGTAACGACCACTACGTGTGTACGCGTAACCCCGTGAATGCATCCGTGCGCTTCCGCAATTGTGGCAGACGGGACGATCCGGGTCCAGATACAGGGCGATATTGGGGTGTCCCTTAATCCACGGCAGGAGCCGGTGATAAAGCTTTTCCAACAACCGAACGTCCTGAATATTATAAGCCTTCATCTTGCGCCACGAACTCGGATTACCTTCCATGCATTCCTTCCATAGACCCATCCCCTTGTGTTCCAGCTTCCCTCCCAAACCAAAGACCTGACATACATAGTCGAGCTTATTGGAAGGGAATCGAAACTGGCGGCGCATGGTGCGCAGCAAATCAATATGCTGACTCGGGGCCGGAGGGGTCATACCATGCAAAGCAAACTCTTGATTCAGGAGAGGCAGATCGTATTTGAGTCCATTATAGGTGATGGTCACATGTGCTTCAGTGAGCAACTTATGCATATGCTTGATCATGGACTTGGAAGTAGATTCCTGCACGGAATCAAAATGAATCTTTCTTTCCCCCAGAAACTTTGCCGCCCAACATAATGTGTAGCCGGGGCTGACGATTTGATTGATCGCCACATTCTGATCGTACAAACCCCATAAAAATGCGGTCATGGGAGCGGACTCAATATCCAGCAATAGGATACGAGGGGACTTCTTGTTGGCGTTACTAATGGGACTCTCCGTAGTCCGGTACCAACAAATTGTACCACCCTGAGTGTACAGGGTGGTACATATAATTTTATCTAATTATTCCCCGGTACGACCCCCTCCCCTTAGATTCCGAATTACCTCCTGCAAAGAAGGAATGTTAGAGTACGGACGAGTGATGCGGGACGACGTAGAAGTAGAGGTTGCTTCGGCAGGGGTACTACTAGAAATAACCTCTCTAGTAGAGGGTGCCACTGCAGTGGGATTACTAGAAATAACCACTCCAATAGAGGGCGCTCTTGCCTCAGGAGGAAAGATTTTTGCGGTATAACGTGATAACCTCAAGGGTCCTACTTCCTGTGAAATAACATTGTCCACCATGCTAAAAGCATCCCAACCCTGTGCCTCGTGAGCTTTCTCCTGTGTAGGATACAAAGTCACCCCTATCAAGCGCCTCATTTGCTCTACACGGGAAGGAGCTATGAAAAGCGTAAGATACGCTGGTCCCCGAACTGCCGCCATATAAGGGGCAGAGAAGGATTCCGCGCCCTTCTTCGGGATCAACAGGAAATGATTGGCATCAATCCACCCATAATCACTCAGACTCTTCTTGTGCGCCTTGAGAGCGTTGGCATACTCTAGGTTCAAATACCGCAGATACCTTTGCCGAAGCCGTTCCAAGTTCTCCCGTGCTTGATCACGAAGCTGCATGAGCAAATGGCCCAATCTGTTTTCCCCGGCACCTGAACGCGTCACTCCCCAAAAGGACGGGGTTTCAGTGAGATATACGATTTCCCGATCCTCGGTAGCGAGCAACTGCATGAGCAAATCATAGCTAAAGCCGCCAAACTTGCTCTGTAATACATCGCGCATGTAGGAAAGACGATTGTTTTCCCAATCAGGCAAAGGAGGAAGTTCCAAAGCCTGCCGAGCAATCTGAGCCGTGTCCAGCTCATCTTCTTCCATACTACTCAGAATGGACCGATAGATGTTATCTCCCTCACGACGAGTCGCCAGAAATGCTGTAAGCGCGCATTTCCAGTGTCTCCCACATGAAGCGGCCATGCTTGGCACCGTGTTGGACAGAAACGCATAAGGACCCGTGAAACTGGTAATAGGGTCTTTCCGTGGCATTACTTACCCTCCTGAAACATAGATATAAATGATACCCCGATCAGGAATCGGTGTCAAGCTGAAGCGGGCGGCAAACGTGGTGATGCAAGTCCGAAAGCCACTGCCCAACAAGGGACGGCTCACGTGCTTGCACCAATCCCTGTGAACGAAGTGCCCTACGCCTTTTGCTAAACCAATTCCACCCGGCATCGAAACTGCGCCATACTATTACAAGCATCCAAAAGCCCCATAATGCACATCCAAATGCCATCAGGATGGAAAACCATGTGCCATGTCCGGCAAAGTGATCATTGAAAATTGCAACGGCCACGGACGGCCCATACTGGAGGGCAGAAATTCCCACAAAGATCGGCATCCCAAATGCACACAGGAAAAGGAAGGCGCAAAATGCCAAAAGCAACGTGAAGAGAAACATACCAATGCCTATCTGGCGCATGAACTGGCACAGGTTGCGAGCTGTTTTGAAGCCGCCCATCACCACCCCATTGAGATAAAAGTCCCCCAGAACGGAGGATGCCTTGACAGTAATCATCATTAACTCCCGATTGCTTGACGAATGTAATCCAGCAAGCATGCCTTGGGCATGAACTCAAGCTGGATCAAGGTAAAGGGGCGCATAGCACGAAGCCAGAGAGGCCCAAATAAACTGCTATCTCACGTTATCAAAGACCTCCAGCGCATAAGCTAGATTTAGTGCGGCCTGTGAACGCTGCATGGCGTCCAGTGCTGTCGCCTCTTTTCTTGCTGCCTCCGCAAGTGATTCAATAGCTTTTTCCAAAGTGTGTTTCAGATCGTTCATTAAGTTTTACCTCTAATTGTGGCCGCTGTGAAGGGGCACCGACCAAACCCATATTTTCTTTATCCCTTTAGCTCACTAGCTCGCCCCGCCCATTTCGTGCACCTCATTGCTCGCCCTCGACCCACTCGATTTCGCCTTGGCAATATGGGCAAAAGAGAGGGGATTCATTTTCGCAGGGGAAATCCACATATTGATGCTGGCAGCTTATCTTGCAAGTCCCATCATCTGTTACAGGCTGCCATCTGCAAACCCTGCGCGGCTGGGGATGGGTATTTGCGCGAAGCCATCTGATTGTGCGTATCGCCTTTAACCCGCAGGGTTCGCGCATCAACTCCTTTTCACACCGACAGCCGCCATTAGTTATCATTGCGCCCGGGGGGTGATACTCAAATAGGCAATTCCCATCTGAACATCCTTTCATTCCGGGAAAATACAAACCGACCGGCTCCTGCTCTGCCTCCTGTGCGCGTAGGGCGATCATTTCCCTTAAATACTTACGCAACTGCAAAAACGCTAAATTCATCCCCTGCATGGCACATTTCTTTTCGTTAGCACGCGCCGTATAGCCATAACAATAGGGAGCTTCACATTTAGTTGGGAATGGATCATGGAATCCTTCTCGCAGTTGTTCGTCTGCGCTCGCATACGCCTTCTCTATGGCGTTCTCAATATCCTCTGCCGTGATAGGTTTGTCAGTCATGGTCTGCTCCATCAAAATGGTGGAAAGTGAATAAAATGCAACTGTTAGCGCCCTTATAGCTTATCCACCCCGGGAAGTTTTGTCAAGGAACTTTATCTATTCAAATCCGTGGTATACTTCGTGAAGGTTCAGTGGACCTTGTAGAGTATATCTACTAAACCATGAGGGTAGAAACGTGCCTGATCACTTAAAGCGTTTCTCAGTATTGGTGGGCTCATGACCCAAGCCGGGATAGGAAAAGGAACCTTCTATCCCCTCACACCTGCTTATTAGCACATGGAAGTGCGGTGACTGCTACCAAGGACGGTAAATCCTGAAAGGCGGGGCTGTGCGATTGATCCACGATACGGATGCAGGCAATACACCAATACGAGTAGGTCCATAGGATAGCATCTGAAAGAGAAGAAAAAGATGCTGTGCTGTGATAACGGGTCGGGTACTTATTGTGCCTATTGTAATATAGGTATAGCTATTAAATCGCAGGAGGGTCTATGCAAAGTGACAAGCATTTTTCCAGTCACGTTCAGGTAGGAAAGCAGTTTGCTCAGGAGGCTACGGAAACCGATATCAAGAATGAGCCGATGTTCTTTAATTGTGGCCTGAAGTTTGCTTATGAAAACGGGGGTCCGATCACTCGTTCGTTTCTGACTCCCATCTATAACATGGCACCGGACCTGAAAGCTGTTTTCGATAGCCGCGTTCATATGCTTATGCCCGGATGGTTCCCGGCAATCCCGGGATTCCATCATGACGATGTGCCGCGTCCGCCTGTACGTCCGGGGGCACACTTTATTTCTGCTGGCCAGCCTGATTATGACAACCCGCGTTATCACAGTATCCATTTCATGGGATTGGTCAATGCGCGGGTTGCTCCTACGGAATTTGCTGTTGGGGAATGCACGATGCCATGTGTTCCGGATGGAGAATTGATTTACCGCCGTTGGCATGAAGAAGTAGAACGTCTGTTGGCGAACGGCACTTTATCTTCCTTTGAAGCTCCCGACCGGCATATCCTTGGATTTAACTGGCAGAGTTTTCATCGTGGGGTGAAAGCCCGGCATGTAGGCTGGCGCTGGTTTGGTCGGGTATCGTATAATACGGATCGTGTGAAGCAGGTAACTAACGAGATACGCCGCCAAGTACAGGTGTATTTAGAGTTTCCGATGGAGGGTTGGTGAAGTGTTAGTGGGGGCATCTTGTGGTTTGCCGTCCTCACTGTTCAAAACAACGACGAGGAAACCAGAAAAGGAGAGGAATGATGGGTACAGCTAAAAAGATTTTGTTGGGCGCTTTCATATTCGTGACGTTCCCGATATGGATTTTGCCTATGGCGTTTTATTCGATAGGTGCAATTTTTCTAGGCGATATATGACCCTCTTGAACGCATACAAGCGCAAATTTGCGCAATGAACTAACATGGCTTTCTTTATAAATCAAGCACTTACGATTTTGCTTGACTTTGCCAAACCCGTCTGTGCTATACTTTCTGCAGATGAAGACCCTTTGGGTTTTTGGACTTTTTCACGTGTGGTATGATGTTGATCATGAAACAGTTGCCTTTCCAACATGACGAACTGCGTATTTGTGCGCCGTGCCATGCGCATGGGCAGCAGGATACCTATACGTCACTTACAGGGAAGCCTAGTTTCGTCGGTAATATCGCTCCTTAACCCCCGGTCTGCGCCGGGGTTGGACCCCGGAAAGATCGAAAGACCCCCGGAGTCCATAAAAGGGTTCCGGGGGTTTTGTTTTATGGGCCACATTGAAGCCCCTATCTTTTACAATCAGGTTGTTTTCGATGGCCCCGGCAGGCGGGATCACGGTGTGTATTTGATGCACATGGCGCATGTTCCCTGCTAGGTCCGGGGCCTCCTTTGCCCGTATAGTTTCAACTGGCTAGAACGCCTGCCTTGTAAGCAGGATGTTGGGAGTTCAAATCTCTCTGCGGGCACCAATTTGGGGGTGACAGGGCAATTGGTAGCCCTACCAGTCTGTAAAATTGGCGTCTTAACCGACATTGTAGGTTCGAATCCTTCCACCCCCACCATTTCCCAAGGTAGCTCAGTTGGTAGAGCGTCTGCCTGAAGAGCAGAGCGTCGTAGGTTCAATTCCTGCCCTTGGGACCAATTCAATTCCGGCATGGCAGATTGGCAATGCAACGCACTGTTAATGCGTCCTATGTAGGTTCGAATCCTACTGCCGGAGCCAATAGCGGGGGTGTAGCTCAATTGGGAGAGTACCTGCTTTGCAAGCAGATGGTTGTCGGTTCGATCCCGTCCACCTCCACCATGTTCCCCGACATAGCAGTTTGGCAGACGCGCGTTAGCAGACTGTTTATCGGGCACTCAAGTCCTACAGTCACAGCCTGTAGGCAAGCCGGGTCGCTCCCGGCCCTTTTTCGGGGCTATAGCTCAATTGGGAGAGCATCTGCATGGCATGCAGAAGGTTCGCGGTTCGATCCCGCGTAGCTCCACCATTTTATGGGTCACTAATGTAATCGGCAGCATGACAGTCTCCAAAACTGTTCGTCAGGGTTCAAGTCCTTGGTGGCCCGCCAATTTGAAGTGTGGTATTTGAAAGAAAAAGTGCTATACTTCTCTGCAGGCGCTCGCCGTCTTTGTTTTAGTTTTTGATTAACCCTGTAAAGGGCACTGTTCGGGAACTGTGGACAAGGGGGTTTTGCGGCGAGCGCCTACTTTTCTCCCTTCGTCTAACGGTAGGACGACAGACTCTGAATCTGTAGATCGAGGTTCGAATCCTTGAGGGAGAACCAACTTCAAAGGCCCGGTGGCAGATTGGCAATGCACTCGACTGTCTATTGAGCTTATGAGGGTTCGAATCCCTTCCGGGTCGCCATTTCCTTGCTCCCATCGTCTAGTGGTCTAGGACACCACCCTCTCACGGTGAAGACAGGAGTTCAAATCTCCTTGGGAGTACCACATTACGCGGGCAGGCGCGTGGTAGCAAGTACCTGTATTTCTTTTGCCCCCTAGCTCAGTCGGCAGAGCACACCCCTGATAAGGGTGAGGTCATTGGTTCAAATCCAATGGGGGCAACCATTTCCCGGGTTTGGCGCAGTCTGGCAGCGCACCTGCTTTGGGAGCAGGAGGCCGTAAGTTCAAATCTTACAACCCGGACCAGTTCAGGACGTGCGGCGTGGAAAGCAGACACGCCTGTAATCGTTCAGCGGGATGGGGTAGCTCCCTTTGCGAATAATCGTGAGAAAGGTTCAGTGGCAATTCTAGACACTTGCACACGCGGACTCACGAAAACCCGGAGCCGGAGTAGCGCCCGGCCACGTCCTGATTTATTGCACGGGTGGCTGAGAGGTTAGGCGCCTGCCTGCAAAGCAGACTCACGCAGGTTCAAATCCTGTCCCGTGCTCCAAGCCGATGTAGCTCCAATCTGGTAGAGCGCCTGTTTCGTACTCAGGATGTTGGTGGTTCAAGTCCGCCCATCGGCACCATTCCCATGCGGGTATAGTTTAATTGGTAAAACTACAGCCTTCCAAGCTGAAGTCGTCGGTTCGATCCCGTCTACCCGCTCCAATCAATGGTGGAAGTAGCTCAATTGTCAGAGCACTTGGTTGTGACCCAAGAGGTTGCGGGATAGTACCCCGTCTTCCACCCCATATTGCTGAGACTTGTGTGTAGGCAGCGGCGCAAGTCATACAGACCCTCAAGGGTGCAAGCCCCTACCGCTCCCAAGATTCAAAGGAGAGTTGACCGAGAGGCCGAAGGTACCTGTTTGCTAAACAGTGGGTCGTGAAAGCGGCACGGGGGTTCGAATCCCTCACTCTCCGCCATTAGCATGGACAGGTGGCAGAGTCTGGTTTATTGCACCTGCCTTGAAAGCAGATGGCCCTAATGGGTCCGTGGGTTCGAATCCCACCCTGTCCGCCATTTGTCGCAAGGAGGCACAACATGAGCATGAAGCTGTGGGTTGATGATGTGCGTAGTGCTCCGGATGAGTCATGGGATGTGGCGCGAGATTACGCGACTGCCTGTGTTCTCTTTCGCAGTGGAGACTATACTTGCGTTTCACTGGATCATGATCTTGGGGATTTCCACAATGGTCGTGAATATAGCGGCTATGATGTGCTTCTCTTCATCGTAGAAGAGTTGTTCCGGACAGGTCGGGAAGTGCCTGAAATTCGTATCCATTCTGCGAACCCTGTAGGCTATGAACGCATGCTTGGTGTCGTGGAACGATACATTCCTTATGCCCCTGTAGCTCAGTTGGATAGAGCGTGAGATTCCGATTCTCAAGGCCGTAGGTTCGAATCCTATCAGGGGTGCCAAACTTTATGTTATAATCCCATCGTAGCTCAATCAGGCAGAGCAGCGGGCCTTTAACCCGAGTGTTGGGGGTTCGATTCCCTCCGGTGGGACCAGTTACGCGGATGTAGTTCAGCAGGTAGAACGTCTGCTTGCCATGCAGAAGGTCGCCAGTTCGATTCTGGTCATCCGCTCCATTACAGTGACGTAGCTTAGCTGGTAAAGCGCATCCCTCATAAGGATGAAGTCGTCAGTTCGATCCTGACCGTCACTACCAAATTTCAAGGAGAACAGCATGTTCAACAGATTGGCAAACGTACATAACCATTACCAGAGAATTGAACAGCATCCTCGGGCCTTGTGTGTTTGCAGTGCTGGACTTTTGCGTTCTCCCACCGCCGCAGTCGTATTAGCTCAGGAACCCTTCAATTTCAACACCCGTGCAGCCGGAGTTGCTTCCGAGTATGCGTTGGTTCCGGTGGATGAAGCATTGCTGGAATGGGCTGATCTGATTGTGTGCATGAGTGGTGAGCATGCTGATTACGTTTCTCGGAAGCAACAAGAAGATGATGCCCCGATTTTCACATTGGGTCTTCCGGACGCTTTTGAATATCGGGACTCCAAGCTCATAGAGCTTATTAAGGAAAAAGCTCTTGAATTGGGCCTTGACAAGTTCAAAGACCCCAATTTGAAGTAAGTTCAATTGCGGAGTGGAGCAGTAGTAGCTCGTCTGGCTCATAACCAGAAGGTCGGTGGTGCAATTCCATCCTCCGCTACCAATCGCCCTTGTAGTTCAATTGGATAGAGCATGAGTTTCCTAAACTCAAAGTTGCAGGTTCAAGTCCTGCCAAGGGCACCATTTTCAGGATGGCCGCATCTTTACTGTGTTGGTAAAGTAATGTAACAACGCTGACAGCCTGTGCGCAGGACCGGGGTTGCATCCGGGGCCATCCTGACCTTTCCCTCCGTAACTCAATTGGCTAGAGTAGCTGGCTCTTAACCAGACGGTTGTAGGTTCAAGTCCTACCGGGGGGACCATTTCATTGTCCGCTTAGCTCAGTTGGAAGAGCGTCTGCCTTACAAGCAGAGGGTCGGGAGTTCAAGTCTCTCAGCGGACACCATTTCATTGCACTCGTCGTCTAGTGGTCTAGGATGCTCGCCTTTCAAGCGAGAAGACAAGGGTTCGAATCCCTTCGGGTGCGCCATTTATGCCCCAGATCGTCTAGAGGTTGCGCTGCAAGACGCTCGTCGTAACGCGAGTAGGCCGGTTCGAGTCCGGTAATGGGGCACTATCGGGGTATAGCTCAGTTTGGTTAGAGCGTACGTCTGGGGGACGTGAGGCCGCAGGTTCAAGTCCTGCTACCCCGACCAATTTCCGGTGTGTAGCTCAGTATGGCAGAGCGTACCGTTCGGGACGGTAAGGCCACAGGTTCAAATCCTGTCACACCGACCACTCGCAGGGGTTGACTTTTTCTAAAGTGAGCCTTTACAATAGTCAACACGGTGCATGAACCGTGTCTCAACTCTTCTTTTCTTTCGCTGGCATAGCTCAGTAGGTAGAGCACACCCTTGGTAAGGGTGAGGTCACAGGTTCAAATCCTGTTGCCAGCACCAATTCTCTCCCGGTAGCTCAACTGGATAGAGCACCAGACTACGAATCTGGCGGTTGGGGGTTCGACTCCCTCTCGGGAGGCCAAATTCTACTCAGGGGATGGGTTGCTGGTATCCCGCCCGGTCCTTGAAATCGGTGTGACGCAGGTTCGATTCCTGACCCCTGAACCATTTCAATGCTTCCTTCTTGCCCAAGTGATGGAATTGGTCTACATACTACACTCAGACTGTAGGTTCTGCGAGTTCGACTCTCGCCTTGGGCACCATCTGCGGGCCGGTGAAGGGAATGGGCATACCTCACTGATTCAAAATCAGTGGTTTGTGGGTTCGAAGCCCACCCGGCCCACCAATTATGCGCGATTGACGGAATTGGCATACGTATCAGTCTGAGAGGCTGAGTTCTCTGGGTTCGACTCCCAGATCGCGCACCAATCCCCCTGTAGTGTAGTGGTAGCACGGCAGTTTTATAAGCTGCAAACGCCAGATCAGCGTGTAGCCTCAGTTCGAATCTGAGCAGGGGGACCAATTCTTACACTGAGGCAATCATCATGTCACCCCTGAGAAAACGAAAAAGTGAAGGGCTTCGAAATCTTGCGTCTGAGTATGTTAAAATGTTGCTTCGGGTAAAGCGTGATGGAGGTCCCGATACGCCGGGTGTGAAAAAAGCATACCGAATAGTAATGAGGCGTGTTCGTAGTATTCTTTTTCAGGCAGATGAAATGGATGCTTCCGAATAATATGCCCGTGTAATCCAATTGGTAGAGAAGCAGCCTTAAACGCTGTTACAGTGTGGGTTCGAATCCCACCACGGGCACCAACTTTTTATGCTATATTAGTGGCATGAATGTCACCATCATTGCTGATGCTTCCTATTGCTCGGAAACACGGGCAGGAGGTTGGGCGGCTTGGGTAGCTTCCAATCGAGGAAAATGTTCCTTTAGCGGACCATTCAAGACGGGATTGGAATCCAGCGTGAATGCGGAAATGGCTGGGGTGGTCAATGCCGTTTCCAAGGCGATTCAAAAGGGATATTTACGATCCGGTGATCATTTGTATCTCCAATCGGATTGTCAAAGCATTCTCAATCGCTTTCGGTGTCATCGAGGGTTTTTACCAGCAAAGGACACGGAGAAAGCCCGGATCATGCTTCATTTTTCACGTTTGATGGCAGCACACAATTTGAAGTTGACGGTGCGCCACGTGAAAGGACACAGCCAGAAGAAGCGTTCACGCTATGCTGCACAACGTCATTGTGATCATCTGGCATACCAACATATGGCGCAAGTGCGCAGCCAATATCGAGAGAATGAATCCTTGGCACACCGAGGAATGAGCAGCCAAGGAAGTTTTTAGGAGAGTTGACCGAGTGGCTAAAGGTGCCTCGCTGGAAACGAGTGCGTTCCTTATGGGACACGGGGGTTCGAATCCCTCACTCTCCGCCATTCAAGGAAGCGTAGCATCAATGGTAATGCCCCTGATTCGAAATCAGATCGGTCGCTGACGCGGCGTGGGGGTTCGAATCCCTCCGCTTCCGCCACTTCAAGGAGGTGCAGTATGGCAAAGTTAATTCTTATCCGAGGCTTACCGGGAAGTGGCAAAACCACTCTGGCTAAGACCAAGTTTCCTGACTACATACTGTGCGAGGCTGACCAGTACCGGGAGCGAAATGGCTCTTATGTATTTGACCCGGACGAGACGAAGGTAGCGCATGCGTGGTGTTTTGAAAAAGCCAAGGCTGCGCTTGAAGAAGGCAAGAACGTGGTGGTTGCTAACACTTTTACTTGCCTGTGGGAAATGCAGCCTTATTTTGACCTCCATTTTCCAACACGTGTAATCCGTACACTAGGAGAATACGAGAATGTTCATGGTGTTCCTGCTGAGGCTATAGAAAGGATGCGTGAGCGTTTTGAGGATTTTCCGGCCTAAGTAGTAAGCAAAAGGCCACCAGTTTGAATCTGCCCGTAGCTCAGTGGAGAGAGCGCGTGGTTTCTACCCACAGGGTCGGGGGTTCGAATCCCTCCGGGCAGGCCAAATAGAAAACAACCTGATTGTAAATTCGCCCACACTATAAGGAGCATGTCATGTCACAGGTACTCAGATTAGACGCCTCGGGTCATCCACAAGGATGGAACACTTGCCGTGAGGCCGCTATCCTGTTCGCCCGTGACGGTGTTCTGTGGACATTGGGCGAGCCTTTCCGGGTGTTGCATGGTGGTCGCTCGGCCTTGACGGGTGAGCTTTCCGAACTCCCCATGTACCCCATCATTGCTGCCAGTGGCATGCACACGAAGAAGCTGCACACCTATGTGCCTCGCTTCTCCAAGATGGCTGTCTATCGCCGGGATCAGGGAATTTGTCTCTATTGCGGAAACTCCCTGCATATCAGAGAGTCTACGCTTGACCATGTAACCCCGGTCAGTCAAGGTGGTAGAACCAAGTTTGACAACATCGTGCTGTCGTGCCTTGGCTGTAACCGGCACAAGCGCAACCGGACGCCGGAAGAAGCAGGTATGGAGCTTTTGGCATTGCCTTATACGCCCAACCTGTATGAAAACTTGATCCTCGGTGCCAAGCATCAAGTGCTGGCGGACCAGATGGAGTTCCTGTTGAACCGGGTCGGCAAGAACAGCCGGTTGCTCACCATTTAACTGTTAGCCCCGCCGAAGCGGGGCTTTTTTATGGGCTTGACTTTTCCATTGGAAGGGAGTAATCTGGGTCTACAGTGGTTTTGGAGGGTTACAGTATGAGTGTTCAGATGCATCCAGTGGAGTCTTCCAACATCTTCCGCGTCGGGTACGATGAGGAAGCACGGGAGCTTCATATCGTGTTCCACAAGGGGGGAACCCCCAATCCGTGGGAATATGTCTATCGGGAAGTGCCGCAGGAAATCTTCTCAGGTATGCTGGACGCCGAGTCCAAGGGGAAGTTCTTCCGTGCGCATGTCCTGAACGTGTACGAGTTCACGAAGCTCCCTAGGGAGTGAGTTTACGAGGGTCTGAGGGATGAAGGGCAGCAGTTTTACTCCTATGTTCTGTTGCATCCTCAGACCCTCCTTTTTTGGGGTGGACTGGTGAATCCTCCCTGCATACCCTCCCCGTCCTAGGGCATCATGCTCTAGGTTGGTACCCCGCACCAGTCCACCCCATTCCTACAATCTACGAGAACACCATGAGTAAGCCACACAGACGACTTATCCGTAACCGGACCAAATGCCTTAAGTGCGGGGATATCATCGAATCTACGTACAGACACGACTTCAAATGGTGTTCCTGCGGGAATGTGGCCGTGGATGGGGGTCTGGCCTACGTGCGTCGAGCCTTTAAGGAATTTGGCACGTATGAGGATTTGAACGAATACGAGGAAGATCACCCCAATTGCGGGACGGATGAATGCTGCGGGGAATGCGAGTAATTAGACCTAATCAAAATAGAAATTCGGTCTTCTTTTTTCTGCGATGAGATAAAGAAAAGCCGGTTACGATTCCGGCGTCAGTCAGACTGACCGATTATCTCTGACAGGAATATTACTTGGCTTTCTTCTTGCCAGCCGATTTCTTGGGGGAAGCACCCTTTTTCTTCGGAGCCGGTTTCGCCGGTGTGGGTTTAGGGGCTGCGGGGGTAGACGTAGAGCCTACAGACGGCGCACCCTTTTTCTTCTTGTCAAAGAAGCCCACGATTTTCTGGCCTACCTTGGTGTGGGCGAAGTAGGCCATGACACCTACACCCACGACAAAGCAGACAGCGCCTACAATAATTACAATCATGACTTATCCTCTGTGTTTGTGGAAGATTCCGTACTTTCTTTACCATCCCCATGACCATGACCATCATGGCTTAGTTCCAACAACTCCTTTACCTCATGGTATTCCCCCTCGATGATTTGTTGGGCGCGAGAGTTACCCTGTGCCCGCATCAAGGAAGATTGGCCCACCATTACCTTCATGGTATCAATCAACACCCGTTCCAGTTCCGGTGACATGAGGGAGGCACTGCTGGCTTCCCGTTCCACTTCATCCGTGCTCTTGGGTTTACCCCACCCGCGATCCAAGAGACTGTTGGCTGCGCTTACGCGTGATGAGCCTTTTTCATTCTTGTCCATCGCTACTTCATAAAGCACCCCTACCATTTCCGGGGTAAGCTGCATGCATAGCTTGCGGATGAATGTCGCTTCTTTATCGCTTTTCTTTTTGTTCGCCATAGAAAAAGTAAAAAAGGGGAGCCTTCTAAGTATAACACACCCTTATGGTATACTTGTATACGTTTACCAAGTTTCGCCACTGGCAGCTTCATGGAGGAAGCTAGATAAAGATGGCCTTCTACTCGATCATCAATCTGGATCAGTTGGCCCTCCTGTTGGATGTGGATAAGATGGTGGACGAGCAGGAGTATCGGAAGACCCTGCTTGAAGCTATCGATAGGCGTGGGAAGGAATTTTGGAATCGTCTCCCGCGCCGCATTCAGCAATGGTACAACCTCAACGTCGATCTCTTTCAATCTGGGAAACCTCTGATTGGTCTTCCTCCGAGTCAGCGCCAGCCTTCCAAACTTGGTATTGCCTCCCGTGATACCAGTGTGCATAATGTGCTGGTGGAAGCCCTTGTATCCAATCCCTTCCTGACCAACAAGGAATTGTGGATGAAATGCATGGATCGACGGGTCATTACTTCCCTGAATACAGTTGCTCAGTATGCATCAAGCATACGTGGGGTGCTGCGTGAACTGGAAGCGCGAGGCTATATCAAGTTACCCGATAAACCTCCTTCTTCTTTGGAGTCTGCCTGATGCAGTTACATCGCAAACACTGGCTGCGCCAGTTAAAGACCTTGCAGCCGTTGCTCTCTCATTCGGAGCATGGACAGCTTTTTATTACCCCTGAGCATGTGCGTTTTTCTTTCGTGGGTGGGGAAATCACGATTCGTCACGCCGGATGGGACGGCTCTCTGACAGGCATGACCAATTACCGTGCCTTGTTTGGGGTTCTTAACAAAGCTCCCGAAGCCCTCTTGGAATTGAATCCTTCCGAGGGGGACAAACTCAATCTGGTAGCGGAAGGCTCTGTTTACACTATTCCTTTCTTCCCCCGGGGAGACGATACGGACTATAGCGCAATTGCCAATGACAAGACTTTCACTGTCATGGATGTGTCCTATAGTGCCGGAGCTGTCCTAGCCGCTACCACGCAGGATGCTTTCACATGCTATTTGGTGAAAGAAAAGCGCACAGCCAAGCTCAAGCTAATTGACGGTTCTACTTACAGTGAGTCATTATTGCCCGGGGAAGTCTCTCCGGCACCCTTCTCGTTCCAGTTGGGCGAACACATTATCAAATTCTTGGCAAACGCTCATATTCTTGAGCTTGTTTGCACTCCCGTCAACGGCAGGTTGATTCTGGAAGGAGAAGCTGATGGCTTTCCTTTCACCCTGCACTTGACTAATAGTGCGCACGAAGAACCGTTGTGGGATGAAATCATCCCCGATTCACTCCCTGAGAACTGGTGCCCCATGTCCACGGCGTTGGGAAAGCTCCCGCGTGTGATTGAGCTTATCACAGCCACCAGTCAGAATGGTAAGACTTGTCCGATTCGCATGTCCTATCAACCCGGTCTGTTGGGGCTGGAAAGTCTCGCTGAGACGGAAATCTCCATTGAGCTTGCCGACATTCATGCGGGTGGATTAGATGAAATTGAACCTTTTGAGGTACGCTTCGATGCCTTGAGGATCAAAAACATCCTCACATACGCCGAAGAGTGGCAGGTACTTGACGGACGCTATCTTTTGTTCAAAGATGGTATGTACTCGCTGTATTGCGTAGGTACAATTAGCTAATAAAGTCAAGGATCAAACATGAATGGATGTGGTGGACATTGTTGTGCCGCCTTCTGGATGCCTTTTCCTTCCAGAAATGTGGTTCGGGCTTCTAATGGGCACGATGCAGAGCAGATCGCGGGTATGCTTATCCCCTTGAGTAATCGTCAAGCGCGGGTGAAGCTGAAGGAACGTGGGGTAGATATAAATAAACCTCGCAATTTCCCGGGCAGTCGCGGGCATTATTACACCTGCAAGAATTGGAATCCTGAAAACGGCTTGTGTATGGCGTATGATAGTCGTCCGCATATGTGTTCAGCGTTTCCGTATGGGAATCTGTGCCCCTATGGATGTAGTTGTGAGGATTCCTATGAGTCATGCTCTGAAAGCAAAGAAGAGGTCGTGAAGAGTGAGTGAGATAAGTGATGTACTGGTTCCGGCAGGAGGTTCTGAGAATCCGTGCTTCTATTTTGTGGGCTCTTCTCCCACCAAAACAGAAGAGCGGGAAGGGCGTCCCTTTATTAGTGAAGATGCGCAGCGACTGCGCGGGTTCATCGATTATGTGGGTATCCCGGCTAAGGACTGCCGCTTTCACAATGTAGTTCCTTATCACACCCCTTACAATCGAGCACCCACCAAGGCCGAACTCAAAGCTTATTATCCTCAACTGGTAGAAGATTTGAAGGCCACGCGTCCTAAAGTGGTAGTCGTATGTGGCAATTCTCCCCTCAAAGCTTTTCTGTCTGATCTGGAAAAGACTCCCACCATTAGCAATTGGCATGGCCGCAGTGTTCCCTACACCCTTGACGATGAAACACGCTTTTGGTTATGCCCTCTTTGGGCACCCGATTACCTTTCCAAAATGCTCAAAAGCAAGAGCATGGGGACCGAATATGGGCGTGCTTACCTCCATGCGCTTGGGGCTGTTGAAACCTTGCAGCACAAAGAGCTTCCCCCTCCCTATGATTTGCAAAAGGCAGAAGATGATATCGTCCAGCTTTTTGAAGTGAATGAAATTATCTCTGCACTTGAGAAATTGAAAGAGACCAGTCATATGGCGATGGACTTGGAGACAGACGGTCTGTCGCCCTATGAAGCCGAGTGCCAATTGCCTCTCACGGCAGCTCTCACTACCAAAGAGTGCACAATTACCTTTCCCATTTCTCATCCGGAACGTGCGTTCACGGAAGAAGAACAGCTACGTATCTTTGGTGCTTTTCTTGAGGCAATGGAAGGGGCGCTAGTAATCGGGCAAAACATCAACTTTGATATTAACTGGCTTCTTGCCTGTGCAACGGATGTGGAAAAGGAAAAGCTTGCTTCAGTACAGTGGCATGACACGATGGCACAAGCACATTTTCTGGATGAGCGTCATGGCTCGGGTATCCAGAGTATGGATGCCCTCTGCATGCTTCGCTTTGGGATTCCGGGCAAAGCTCACGCGGGAGTAGATAAATCTCGCCTGAAGTATGAGCCTTTGCGTAAAGTGCTTCGTTATAACGGGATGGATACCTATTTCACCCTTGATCTTTTTCTTAACCAAGTTCAATTGCTCAAGGAAAAAGGCCAGTTGGACGGATATGTCAATCATGCTGAGCGGCTTTTTCCTTTATCAGCCATGATGAGCCGGGGTGTTCCGGTGGAAGGGAAGGAGGTGCTGAATCAGATTGAGAATCTGATGGAAGAAGAGCGTACCACGCTCAAGCGCATCAAGGAACACGAAGATGTTAAGGAAAGGATGCCTAATCTGAATCCTAATAGCCCGCAGCAGTTACTCACACTGTTCAAAGGGTTTGGATTCTCCATGAAGGATGAGAAAGGAAAGGAGACTACCAACGAGGCAATGTTGAGTAGTATTAAGCATCCTCTGGCCAAAGCTATTCTTGACCTGCGTGGGGTGCGCGGGTCTATCAGCATGCTAAAGAACTATCAGTCCGGGGATGAACATGGTTGGTATCTGGTACATCCTAATTTCTTGCATACCAGCACGACCACAGGGCGCACATCCTGTCGTGGTCCCAATCTTCAGAATCTCAACTCCAGTGGTCCCATGCGCCGAATTGTAGCCGCACCCCCGGGGTATGTCTTGATTGATGTGGACTACAAGCAGTTGGAAGCCTGCATCATTGCCTCCTGTTCACAGGATGAGTTCTTTCTGGAAGCACTCAAGAATGATTTGGATGTGCATCGGCGATGGGCATTGTGGTTCGCCGAACGCAAACCTTCCTTGGTGGGAGGCCGCAAGAACCTCAATAACGAGGAAGCTATTGCCAAGTTCCGTAAAGCCGTGAAGAACTTGTGGGTATTCCCGGCGTTCTATAACGCATCCCTGTATGCCTTACAGCGGTATATGGGAGTATCCGAGCAACTTGCTACGGAAGCTTATGAGCTTTTCTGGAAGGAGTTTGCGGGAGTGAGGCGCTGGCAGCAGCACTTGATCAAGATGTACAAAGAGAAGGGGTACGTAGAAAGTCCTACCTTCCGCCGTCGCCACGCCCCGCTCAAGCCCGCTGAAATTGTGAACAGCCCCATTCAGGGATCAGCTTCCGATATTGTGGTCAAGGCAATGGAGGGAATGGTAAATGCCGGATGGGTGCCCGTTGCCAATATCCATGACGAACTTCTCTTCTGTGTGGAGAAAGAGAAAGCTCAGGCGCTTCTTGCAGACATGCAGGAAATCATGTTGGAACGTTTCTTCGATTGGTTGATCACTCCCTTGACTATCAATGTCAAGGCAGGTAAACGATGGGCGAAATCCGAACTTACTGATCTTGGAGAGTTCAAGGGAGCGTGGTCATGAGCACTAATTTAGCCAAAGCTTACCGTCCCACCTCTCTGGATGGAATCATTGGACAGCGTAATGTAGTGGCTGTCTTGAAGAATCTGATTGCCAATCAGTGGGCAATGCCTCAGTCTTTCATTATCCAAGGGATTAGTGGGTGTGGAAAGACCACCCTTGCACGAATTGTAGCGGAGTCTTTGGGATGCCAACCGCACAATATCAAGGAGGAAAGTGGAGGGGTGATTTCATGGCAGGGAAACATGCCGGGGATCGTGGATATCACACGGTATGCCCCTTTGGGCGACCCTCCTGTGCGCTCGGTGATTATCAATGAAGCGGAAAAGCTCAAGGACTCCGCGTGGAATGTATTGCATGAAGCATTGGAAGAACCCCCTGAGCATACCTACTGGTTTCTTTGCACTACAGATATATCGGCTATTCCCGAAACGATTAAATCTCGGTGTACCCCGTTGAATCTTTTCCCCGTACGACCTCAGCGTATTCGGGAAAGGTTAGTGTATATTCGTGACAAAGAGAAATTCGTTGTTTCAGATGAAGTGCTGGATTTGGTTGCAGACAATGCTGATGGGTCAGTACGTACAGCGATCAATCATCTTTCGTTGTTGCGGGATATCGAGGATGTAGAGCAGGCCAAGAACTTGCTGGCTGCAGTTGATAGTGATACCCCCCTTATCAAGAAATTCTGTTCAGGGCTGTCGAAATATATTACTGGAGAGATAGATGCAATTGACCTCACCCGTTTGCTTTTCACGTTACGCGGGTACAATCCGGCGAAAATCTGCGAAGTCGTGGACGCATATTGGACGAAGGTGGCTGAGAGAAAAACGGAAGAAGGGGACGTTAGTGCCGTCTCGGTGATTTCCGATACGATATTGAAGCATTATGTTCAGCGACCATCTTCATGGGGGGCATTGTTGGTAATGTTTTCCAAGTGGCTCAATTATGTTGAGCCTTTGCATATCAAAGCAGTTCAGACTTCTGGAAAATAGCGCGGGAAGGATGACGATCTGAATTGATGGCTACCCCGTATTCAATGTATACACGGTAATCATCACATGCGGTATGATGTTCTGCACAGTAATAGTAGCGGGGACAGTCCATACACGGATCGGGGGGTGCATCTGCTAAAGCTTGCAGAAACAGGATGAGAGGGTCGCTACTGTTCATGTCATCATCGTAATTATCTATAGCCACGGTACAACCTCCATGTATTACACTTTCAGGATACAAGAGTTTATAAGGTTGTCAATCATTTACAAAACCTGTGCTATACTTTTTCTACAGGAGCTGGAGGAATTAAATAAAGATGGATGAGCGCACCGCAGCACGGTATCAAGCTTACCGAGACGTGCTGGATATTGACCCGGTTCTCAGATTAAACGAAGCTCAAGGCAAACACGCCAGTTCCTATTTTGATGTGTATGATGAGTGGACAGATGCTCAGCGTATACTGGATGAATGCATGGATAATCTGGAAGTGGCTCTGGCCCGTGCCGAGATCGATATCCGAAAGGAACTTCGGGAAACCGGGGAGCGTGTGACAGATCGCTTGGTTGCGGCTCATATTGAATTGGTAGAAGATGTACGGGAAGCCAAACAGGCCGTCTTTGCTGCCAAGCATGATGAGCGCAAGTGGAAAGCCCTTCATGATTCCTATCGCCAGTATGGATTTCGGTTGAAGGAACTCTCAGACAAGGAACGAGAGAAGATCAGGGCCACGCGGGGTGTTTATCTACCCGAAGATGTAGTGGTGGCAGAAGCCGCACAGCGGCGAGCAAGAGGTGCAAAGTCATGACGACGACAGTTAGAGTAAATAACCAAGGACCGGATGATATTTCAGTTAAATCGCAGTATAAGGATGATGAGGGAAATTGGCTTGACACAAACTTTTCTTCTGTTAGAGTGAAGGTTGGAGAGGAATTGAAAGACTATGTGCATTCGCACCAGCGTCTTATTGTAGAAGAGGTACAGGAATCATGAGTGGTAAAGGATTTACCTTGCAGCGTCGCAGTGCCGATGCATGGCTGCGCAATCAGGCGTACTCACCGACTTCGGGTGGGCCTGACTTTATGCATCCTTCGGTGAAGCCCCGTCAGTGGAAGCCTTCACCGATGCGTCACTCCATTCGTATTTTGCCGCCTGATCCGAGTTGGCAGAGCTATGAAATGTACGGCTTGCGTGTCGGTCGGCACTTTGGTGTTGGCGGGGGCGTTGTGCTGTGTCCGAATTTCATGCATCAGCAGATGCCTGAGAAGTTCCCGGCTGAGAAATGCCCGATCTGTGAGGATCGATTGGCACTTTACCAGCGTGGAGATCGGGAAAATGCCAAGCAGCTTTTCCCGAAAGAGGGTGTTCTGGTGTGGTTGATCGACCGCAACAACGCCAAGGCCGGACCGCAGTGGTGGGTCGTCCCCATGAAGCAGATTCATATGTCCCTGATGGTGCTGGCCTATGATGAAAAGCGTGGCACCAGCATTCTCTTTGATGATCCCTACGAGGGTCGGGACGTATTGTTTACTGCCACGAAGTCCGGAGAGTTCACGCAGTACTCGGCTCTTCAGTTGGAGAGTGAGCCTAGCCCGATCTTTGAAAACGAGAAGGTGACGGCGAATGTCTTGGAATGGGTAACTAAACATTCCCTTCCGGACATGATCGAAGTGAAGAGCTATGACGAACTTCAGCGCCTCTGGGGTGGGGTAGAGTCTATCAGTGGTCCCGAGAAGGAAGCATCCGCGTATACGGAAACGGACGTGGATACGGAAACCTACGGAGGATCAGAGGATGACCTTCCCGATCTTGGAAGGGATGAGGGTGCAGAAGCATCGACGGAGGAAATCTCCCTTGACTTGAGCGAAGGCACTGAAGAAGAAGAGGTTCCTGAAGAGGAAGCGCCTCTCACTTCTTCACGCCGAGGCGGGGGCCGTTTGTCTTCTGCTTCTGCGAAGCTCGATAGTGTCCTTAACGGAGACTGAAGTTTAGGGGCCAAGGCGGCATCGGAGTTGCATAGGGATGTGCGGGTCGTGCTTGAACAGGAAGTCTGACCGGTGCCGTCTTGGCTCCACCTTTTTAAGTCTAACAGGTTTTTTAGATCAATTCAAATAGAGAGAGCTTATGAACTCGGTAACGATCACGATTCAGGAAAAGAAGGACGGGAGCATTGATGTAAGCACCGACTTCAATCCTACTCTTGACAAGATTCAGAAGAATCAGATGCCTGATACGCATCTGCTTGGACTTGCCTTGCATGAATTGGTACAGCGTTCCATTGAAGAGGCATCCCACCGTACCACGTAAACGGAGTTACACATGCCCAAGAGCACTCGCACCAAGGAAGGTGCCAAACGTGTAGCTACTTCTACATCGGCTACAGAGGAAATCAGTTTTATCCCTACCGGCTGTACACTACTGGATTGTATTCTCGGTGGGGGATGGGGAGAAGGCCGAATCGCCAATATTATTGGCAATCCCTCTTCGGGGAAGACACTGATTGCTATGGAAAGCGCGGCGAACTTCCTGATGAAGTATCCGGAGAACAGCGAAGTTCAGTATATTGATGCTGAGCATGCCTTTGACTCACGCTTTGCTGAGAGTCTGGGCATTCCTCTTTCCAAGGTAGCTATCAGCGACGATATCTTCACGGTGGAAGGGTTTGAGCAGTGGCTGGACAAGTTTCTGGACAACCAGACTTCAGATCACGCTTTTATCATTCTCGATTCGTTGGATGCCTTGTCTGACGAGGAAGAGCTTGCCGCCCATCTGAGTGACAATGTGACAATTGCCAAGAAGGCACGGCAAATGTCACGGTTCTTCCGCACCCTTACTCATCGACTCAAAGCCCAGAATGTTACCCTCCTTGTGGTCTCACAGGTACGTGAGAAGGTGGGCGTGTCTTTCGGTGCCAATTGGTCACAATCGGGCGGTAAGGCACTTGAGTTCTATATGAGCCAGCGTGTCTTCTTGCGTCATATGAAGCGATACAAGAAGTCCTCCAACAAGATTGATCGGATCGTGGGAGTGCAGGTAGAAGCCTCCTGTGAGAAGAACAAGGTGGGAGTGCCTTTCCGCAAGTGCAAATTCCCGGTGCTATTTGATTTCGGCATTGATGATATTCAGGCCAATCTGGATTTTGCTTCCAGCATTGATGAGTTTAATGCCCTTACCAAAGAAGCAGGTGTGGACGCTGACACTGCGGTAAAAGTCATGAATCGTTTGACTAGCATGAACGATGAGGATTTCAAGAAAGCCTCCAGTGCTATGGCAACATGGACGTACCGGCGCTGGCAGGAAATTGAGTCCAGCTTCCGTTCTTCCCATAAGAAGTACGGATCATGATTTTTAAGGGCCAGCACATCAACTACGTCATGGGGATTGACCCCGGCTTGTCCGGGGCAATCGCCTTTTTCAAACTTGAGTACAAGAACCGCCAGTACCAGACTATTTGTGAAGCGGTTTATGACATGCCCACTATGCGAGGCAGCACCTTCAAGAAGTCCGTGCGTGTTACCAAAATCTCGGAATGGATGAACGAGTATGGCTTTATGTATGGCTTCTTGGAAAAGGTAGGCGCAATGCCCAAGCAGGGTGTCACTTCCATGTTTACCTTTGGGCGAGGTGTGGGGATGCTGGAAGCTACCTTGCAGCTAAAGGAGGTGCCGTACAACTATGTCACTCCGCAAAGCTGGAAGCGTGAATTTGATCTGATTGGCAAGCCCAAGGAAGCGGCACTGGAACGTGCCGCTAATTTGGTAAGAGGCTGCGATGTGGAGCTATCTAAGAAGTCTCACACAGGTCGCGCTGATGCCATGCTTATCGGGTTGTATGGGGCACAGAAGATCATGGAAGCGGTCGCCAATATCGACAGATGAGGTCAAGGAAGACATATGCCGCATGGAAACATTCTCCATGTGGGGGACCAGCATCTTACTGATCGGGCAGAAGACGAATATCGTTGGAAGTTGTTCCCGGTCTTGAAGCAACTGATCCACTCACAGGATATCGAAGCTATTATTTTTTATGGCGATCTGACCGACATTAAGGATCGCCATACAGGCGCTTTTATCAATCGGGTTCGCAAGAATATTGAATGGCTTGCTACAGAAGCCAAGTTGTTCATTCTCAAAGGCAACCATGATTACAAAGATGAGAGCAGCCCCACCTTTAAGTTCTTGGATCGGCTTCCGGATATTGTATATGCTGATGTGCCGATGGTAGCAGAGATTGCGGGACGCCGTGTGTCTTTGCTGCCTTATTCTTATGATCCCGAGAACGATGAAGCATGGACTGCGCGTCTTACGGATCGGGAAGTGGATTTTGTCTCTACTCATATTACTGTCAACCGGGTAAAGGCTTCCAATGGGCAGGAACTGCAAGGGATTCCGGCAGAGTATTTTGGTGATCTTAAAGTTTACAGTGGAGATATCCATGTGCCCCAGACAATGGGCAACGTCACCTATGTAGGCATGCCTTACCACAAGAACTTCGGAGATTCTTTTGTCCCTCGTTTCATTCTCACCACTGAGAAAGGGGACAAGAGTCTGGTAACCACCTCTGTCTTTCCTCGGCGTCATGTATTGCAGGTTTCTTCTATAGAAGAGTTGCAAAAGGTAGAAGAAGTCAAGAAAGGGGATCAAGTGAAGGTGCGCTTTTTCCTCACTCCTGAACAACTGCATGAGTGGGATACCCTCCGCCATCAGGTAGAGCAGGTTTGTGAAGAGCATGAATGGGATCGGCATCATACGGAAGTGATCTTGAAACAGGTAGGAGTCACTTCTGAAGAGGCTCCTGAGATTGACACCCCGGATGATGCACGGGATGTATTGCACCAATTCATGGAGGAACGCTACCCCAAGATGCATCGCCTGTATTTCACGCGAGGTGTGGAAATCATTGATGCGGTGGAGGGCAAGTAATGCAGATTTCTCTTGAAGCCATTACCCTCCATAACTTTGGCTCTTTCCAAGGGACTTCTTCTTTTATGATGCCCGCAGGTGCAGGACTGTGTGGGATTTGGGGAGAAAATCGTCTTGACCCTAAGCTTGGCTCCAATGGAGCAGGCAAGTCTACATTATGGGAGGCACTACGCTACCTGCTTTATGGGCGTGATAGCCGGGGACGGCCTGCCACCACCCTCACGAATTGGTGGGTTGATAAGGACCCGATGTGGGTAGAAGCTACTCTTACTATAGACGGGGTGAAGCAGGTTCTTCGGCGTAGTAGCGACCGCACCAGTGTCCTGTCATGGAAATTGGGCAATACCAAGGCTGAACAGCTTCTGGATCAGGAGAGTGTGGAAGCGCGTTTAGGCTGGAGTGGCAACCTTTTTGAGAATGCCGTGTTGCATTCACAGAGGTTTGATCACTTTCTGGATATGAAGCCGGGGGAGAAACTGGCATTTGTTTCCGAGCTTACCCATTCCAAGAATTGGGATGCCTATGCTAAGCAGGCGTTGGAGAAGAAGAACTCCACTGAAAAGAAGGTGGGTGAGATAAAGGATAAGCTTAACTATCTGCGTGGGAAAGTAGAGACACTGACGGCAGAGCTTAACAATGCCTACATCGAGAAGGATGATTGGGCCTCTAATCTGGAACGAGAAGAAGCCGCTCTTGATGCACGAATTATTGTGCTTGAGAAAAGCTTGCAGGGCTTGTCCATCCCTACAGATTCTTCGGAGACGCGTGAAGCACTGCTGAGCAAAGTAGACAAGCTCAAGGAAGCGATTGAGGCAGCGACAATTGAGTTTGATTCTCTGCGTGAAGGCATTGCTCAACTGGATAAGCAGATGGCCTCCAAGCAAGGTTCCCACGGCTCATTGGAACTGGACAAGAAACGTATTAGAAACCTGCGGGATAAGGACTATGAATGTCCTTTATGCGGTAACAAGGTAGACCGTGAACATCTGGATGCAGAATGGCGCAGACTTCTTTCCATCCAACGCAAGAACCGTGACGAGTATAACGCCTTGCGTGATGAGTGGGAAGAGAAATCCTCTGAAGTGCTTGCATTACAAAAGCTCCGGGAAAAGGCGAAGGACAAGTTAAATAGCGTGAGGGCATCCTTGCGCAAATTAGATGAAGAAGAGAGTGCGCGGGAGCGGGATCGGGATAAACTGCGCGCTACGCTTGAGGGCCTTTCAGAGCAGCGTAAAAGCTTACATGCTAGGAAGACCAGAAACCCGTGGGAAGATCGCGTAGGGACCCTCACAGAGAACGTCTCGGCTCTTAACAAGGAAGTGCAGGAACTCAAGCAGCAAAGAGACAGCCTAACCTCTGTACAGGCTATCTATGAATGGTGGTCTTCCACTTTCAAGGAAGTGAAGCTGTATCTAATTCAGCGTGTCGTGAAGCAGCTTGAGATAAATGTAAACAACGCTCTATCCACCTTGGGCATGGAAGGCTACCGAATAGAGTTTGCGGTTGAAAGGGAAACCAAGAGTGGGAGTCTGTCACAGAAGTTTCACACACTGGTGCATAGCCCGCATGTAGATATGCCTGTGCCTTGGGAATCATGGAGTGGAGGCGAAGAACAGCGTCTTAAACTAGCCACCGGCTATGGTATAGTTGACGCTATCACTTCGTTGACGGGTATTCGTTGGAACATTGAAGTGTGGGATGAGCCGTCTGCCCATTTGTCAGAGACCGGGGTGCAGGATTTGCTGGCGCTTATGGAACACCGCGCCCGTACTTCCAAGAAACAGGTTTGGACTATTGATCACAGGAGTTTAGGCGATGCTGCCTTCCTCTCATATGTCGGTATTGTCAAAGATGACAAAGGAGTTTCACACATCCAGTCCGTTGCGTAAAATCTTGGAGTTAGTTCCTCAACTTTCTGTAGAGGATGCTCGGAAGGTAATACGCATGATTGAAATGCAGCACCCCAATGTGCTGCAGACCAAGCATATGGAGGAAGACAGCTTGCTCTTCTACCGAGTGCTGCGGCACATTATGAAAGAGCAGTATGCTCTGACATTGCCGGAGCCTCGCCTGCTGGAATCACAAGGATACTTTGCTTTATACTTGCAGGGATGGAAGAGCTTATATCTCTTCATGGATCGCTTGCAGTTTAGTGAACAGCGCAAGAAGGTTCTTTTCTTCCGGCGAGGTATTTCCTTGATGCTGCAACATTTGAAGCAGCGAGGGGTGCCGTTGACAACTTATGTAGTAATCTCGGAAATCTCCAAGATACCGGCATTGCTGGATGCAAAATACCCGGGCTACCAGAATTTGGGTAAGGCAGGAGGGGACCTGATTACCCGTTAGACCACGGAAGGTGTATACGAGTGAGTGAGGAAAATCTTTCCGGGCAGTTGATGATTGAAGTCTTCTGCCTGTTGGTGCATTATGACGAATACGCACGGATGGTGCGTTCCTTGGTTCCGGTAGAACTGTACGAAGGTCCGCTGGATCGTAAGCTCATAAACTATATTTATGGCTTCATAGACAAGTTTGGTGCAGCTCCGAAGTATCACCTCAGTGATCTTCTGGAACATGAGTTGCAGGGGGATGACAAGGAGCTATACCAGACAATCATTGAACGCATAGACTCCTATCGTGCCCAGATCAATCCGCAGTATGTGGTAGATCGGGTGCATAAGTTCATTCGCATGCAATCCATGCGCAAGGGTGTCTATGAAGCTTATGAGGCTTTGGAACGTGGCGATCTGGATGGTGCCGAGACGATCTTCCAGACTACTACTCGTACCTACCATGCAACCTTTGATATGGGCACCGTTCTGGCCGACACCAAGGAGTTGACTTCCATTTGGGAAGAGCCGGTGCTGGAATTTCCTTCTGGTATTACGGGACTGGATCGAGTACATGCGGTTCCCTTTCGAGGGGGTACCCACACGTTCCTTGCCTTGTCCAACCGGGGCAAATCATGGTGGGCCATTCATATGGGAGTGGAGTCTGCCAAGCATGGGCACAAGGTGCTGCATGTGTCTCTGGAAATGGGCAAGCCCAAGGTGCTTGGGCGTTACTTGCAGACCGGCTTTGCTATCCCGCGTGAGCGCATGATGGGGATCAAGGTTCCGGTCATTAAAGACGCCGGGTTTGGATATGAGCTTCAGCGGTTTTCCTATGACCGCACAATGGATGTGCTCTCCAAGCCTAATGTCATTTTGGAGAAGGTTGCGGCCACGGACTGGATGAAAAATATCCGAGTTGCCAAATTCCCGATGCGCTCTATTGGAATCAGGGAGTTAGAGGGCTTTCTTGACCTCTTGGAACAGTCTGAGGGGTGGATGCCCGACTTGCTCATTGTGGACTACCCTGATATAATGAAATTGCCCGCTCATGATCTTCGTATAGCCACCGGGCACCTGTACGCTGACCTGCGGGGGTTGGGAGAAAAGCGCAATATGGCCCTTCTTCTCCCTAACCAGTCAAACAGAGACGGCACCCGGCGCACTTGGATCGAAGAGGATAATACCTCAGAGGATTTCTCCAAGATCATGAGTGCGGATATTTCGGTGAGTTACAGTCAGACAGATGAGGAATATCGAAACGGTATCGCTCGTTTGTACGTGATCAAAAATCGTGACAATACGGCCAAGTCACGGATTGTGATCACACAGAATTACGCGATTGGGCAATTCTGTTTGAGCGATGTGGTTTACCGTAACGAACCTTACCGCTCGTTGTCGGAGGAAATCGAGGGCGCACCGGATGAGATTCACGGAACCCCGATTACTGAAGTGCGAGGGATGGAAGGGGCAAAATGATATCACCTGAAGCAGTCCAGAAGTTTCTTGAAAAGCCGTCGCGCAATTTCGATCTATACAAGAAGCTTCCCTATGATGATCTTCTCAATGTCCTTGAGAAGACAGGGCTGACTTTTGACACTCTGAAACCTCGTCTTCATCAGCTTGTGGCAATTTACTTGAGCCTAAAGCTGAAGCAGTTCTTGTTGTTTCTTCCTACTGGCACCGGCAAGAGCTTTATTATGCTTCAGGTAATGAGGTACCTGAAGATGCATCACAAGGCCAAGCGAACTCTGATCTTGGTCCCGAATGTGATTGCTGTGCCTAACTGGAAGGCCGAGTTTCACAAGATTGCTCCAGAGTTGGAGGTGGTAGGACTTGAAGGAAGCTCTGCCAAGAAATGGAAGACTCTGGAAAAGCATGATGCCGATGCGTATATTACTAACTATGCAGGGTTGGTTTCCATGTGCTCGGTAATGGTGCCTGACCCCAAGAAGAAGCCCAAGCAGCGTTCAGACAATGTGCAAAAAGGGGAAGGTCTGTTGGCCTTCACCCGGCGCACATTGGGAGAGGATGGAGATTGGCGTGTCATAGCTGATCTGAACAATCTGCGTGTAAATCTGGACTCCAACCGGGAACTGAAAGTCCACAAGTGGCGCACTGGCATGGTATTGCGATTGCCCCCGAAACCGCGCATGCGCCTTGTGCTTGACCGTGGATTGATCGCACGGATGGGAGAACTGTTTGATTGTGTCATCTACGATGAGTCCACGTCCCTCAAGAACCCCAAGAGTCTTACGTTCAAACTGTGTCAGCATTTCAAGGATACAGTGCCTTATCGGTATGGCTTGACCGGAACACCTTTTGGTCGTGATCCTTCCGATTTGTGGGCACAGTTCTATGTGATCGACGGTGGAGAGTCCTTGGGGTATACATGGTGGTTCTTTATGAACACCTTCTTCTCTCAGAACAAGGGTTTCTGGGGAGGGATTGAATGGAAGTTCCAGAAACGCCGCAAGAAGTATCTGCATCAGAAAGTGGGCAATCGCTCCCTGACTTATCAGCTTGAGGAATGTATTGACATTCCCGCTAAGACGGTTATCCCCATTCGGGTGCCCATGCCTGAATACCTGAAACCGTATTACAACAAGCTCAAGGATCAGCTTCGGCAGATTGCTATCGAGTCACAGAAGAATCTTCTTCCCAACAAGAATGTGTTCCTGTCGGCGCGGCAGATGACGAGTGGCTTCCTTACCTTGCGGGAGAAGGGAACCGGGGCTAAAGAGGTTATGCATTTGCCGGACAACATCAAGTTACAGGCTACGGAAATGCTGTTAGATGAGCTTGACTCAGAGAAGATGGTTATCTTCCATGACTTCAACGCTTCAGGCGATATGCTTGAGAAGCTGTTAAAGGAGAAGGGAATCGGTTATGCTCGCGTCTATGGTGAAACCAAGAATCGTGAGAAAGAGTTACTGCGGTTTCAGAAAGACCCTGCTTGCCAAGTCTTTGTCCTGAACTCCTTTGTAGGTCAGACTGCGTTGAATCTACAGATAGCCCCCTACATGCTGTTCTATGAGTCTCCCACAGGAAGTATTGCCCGGCGTCAATGCGAGGCGCGAGTATACCGTATGGGACAACGGCAGAAGACATTCATCTATGATTTGATCGTGGAAGATACAGTCGATGAGAAGATTCAGAGTTTCCTTGCGGAAGGCAAAGACCTCTATCACGAAATCATGGTTGGGAATGTGGAAGTGAAGGATGTGATCTAATGTTTCAGATCAAGCGATTTCTGGACGACTACTCCATTCCTTTCGTGGAAGAAGGAGCGAACGTCTCCCCCGGCAATATCAATATCAAGTGTCCCTTGTGTGGTGACGATCCTAGTGAGCATATGGGGATCAGTTTACAAGGGAAGGGGTGGGGATGTTGGCGTGACCAGTCCCATCGAGGAAAATCCTTTGCTGTGCTGATTGCCAATTTACTCCATGTACCTTATAGACGTGCGCAGGAAATTGAGAAGGAGTATTCAGGATGGGGTGCTCTGGGGGGTTTGGCAACACAGGGCAAGCGTTTGATTCCTGTGGCTTCTACTCATGAAGTGAAAAAGAACCCTCCCGTGAAGGAGCAATCCTTGCCTTCCGAGTTTGTGGACTTGTTGCCTACTCCTTTTACCCGGGGGTTTCGTATCTATCTGCACAAGCGTGGAGTGGAATACAAGGATGCCCGGAATTATGGGTTGAAAGCAGCCTTGTCTGGCCCGTGGGGACGGCGTGTTATTTTTCCGGTATACGAGAATGGCAAGCTCATCACATGGACCGGGCGCACGATCCTTCCCACAGAGCCGGTGCGCTACAAGGCTCAGAGCATTGAGCAGGGAGCCATCCATGCGATGCCCGAAACCTTGTGGCCCTATGATCTGATTGCGCAAGCGCGCGGGGACAAGCTGTTGGTTTGTGAAGGGCCTCTGGACGCCCTGAAGATCAATATTGCAGGTAATCGGGCAGGCATCTATGCCGTGGCCCTTTCTACGGCAGCTATATCTAATAGACAAATCCGGTTACTGCACCAACTCTCACGGAACTTTAACGGGGTCTATTTGTCGCTCGATCAGGACAGTGCGGGACAGAAAGCCGAGCACCACATCAGAAGCTCTCTAAAGCTCTGTATGGACGTAGGTGTATTCCCGGTACCACAGGGGTACAAAGACGCCGGAGAACTCAATACAGAACGCCTCAGGGCTTGGTTAGGGGTTGGAACTGGACGCAGGGTTCAATAAGCAGCCATAACTGCTTGATTTGCCCCTCTTGTATGGCAATCGTCTCGTCTGCCTTCTTGAGGACAATCGGTGCAGGTGTCCCCGCCGTTATGCTAGATATAGGTAACGTCTTGAGCTTTGCAGGCAGCGCACTTTCCTTGATGCATCCCTTGACTACCGGCATGTTTACCTTCTTCGGAGCCTTGGGCAATCCGGCACACCCGGCTAGTGCCACGACTGTGGTCAGGAGCAGAAAATATTTACACATCATTGCGGTCCTCCTGACTGAAACTCCTGAGCACGTTTGATCATTTCCTCACGGAACCAGTCAGTGGCTTTCATGCACCCCACGGGTACTGTAGTGTGCTCGATCTTGGTTATCGTCTTCTGAGTGGACTTGGCAACCTTGTCAGCTTTCTTCTCAGCTACCTTGAGCTTCTTTTGCTGCTGGTAATACTGGACATTTAACTGTGCAATAGCCTTGTTCTGATCCTTGAGGGTGGCCGCCAGTTGGGTGTTCTGGGTGAACAGGTCTTTGTTCTTGTTGCGCAGATGAGAATTTTCCGAGCGTAATAACCAGATATAGAAAGCCACCCCCGCAATCGCCAAAATAATCAGGGTGGCTTTCCAGTGCTTGCGAATTAGACCAAAGAGCCCTCCACCGAATTTACCCAGAAGGCTCCACAGGATGGTCAACATCTTTGGTTTCCTCTTTTTGCAACTCCAACACTTTCTCCATGAGTTCATGAAGCTTCTTGTTGTAGATTGCGTCCCTGTCGGACTGTTTGATCAAATGCTCTGTCAACTGCAAAAGTGTGGAGACCATAGTTCGCGTGGTCTCAGCAATAATGCGGTCACGTTGTGCCTGCCGATTGGCAGCGATTAAAAGAATCGGCCCTGTATATGCTGCCTGAAACGAAAGCATGAGGTTGAGCAGGATATACGGGTAAGGGTCAAAATGGTAGCTATGAACTATCTGTACTGTATTCCATACAACCCATGAAAACAGAGCAATGCTCTGTATGATGATGAATCTCCAACTTCCTACAGTACGAGCAATGAAGTCTGCAATTTTCTGGCCCCACGTTGCTTTGGGCATCATGGGAAAGGCATCTTTCATTCCTGTCTCCGGATATTAGTGAATCAAACCAGTGGCAAAAACGAACACCCCTCCAATGACTGCTGCCAAAATGGTTATTGCGGCGATGAACAGCGTCTTGTAGACGTTACTGGCTCTTAACAATTTGTCCAGTTTAGTAGCAATAGGTAGCGGGACAGAATTTATGGCATCCTGTTCAATTCGGCGCAGTGATTCACGAATTTCCGTCCGTTCATCCTTTGCGGAGGACAAGTCGTGAGAAAAAGAAGATTCCACGCGCTTGAACTCGTCTCGAATATGAGACAACATATTGCTGTGGGTGCGCAGCGTTTCATCATGAGACGATACGAGCTTGCGCATGTCTTTGTATCGCTCATGCAGAAATTCGCACCTCTCATGCAGGAGTTCTATGGTTTCTTCAACAGCGGAAGTCTTCTCGTTCATAAGTCATCAGTTAATTTGAAGGGGGATATGCACCCCTACCTCAATGGTAGTGCTTCCTGTATTCCCCACATTGTCTGTTACCGTACAAGTAAGATGCCACTGAGATGTATCACCAGAATTTCCATTACAGGTGAAGGTGATGTTGATCGTATTCCCCGATTGTGAGTTAATCGTATACGTACCGGGGGCTGAACTGCTTATATGAGAAATAGCCCAAGAATAGCTATACGGTGTAACCCCTCCGGAAGCCGAAGCCGTGTAAGTATTGGTGGTGGAAGTTGTGTTGTAAGTATTGGAACCCGGTGAAATGGATACCGTGATCAATGCTTTCATGGTCGCCGAAGCTGTAGCCGAGGCACTCTGGGTCGTGGGACTGGTGCTATCGGTTACATCTACCTTGATCGTGATATCACTAGGTGTACCCCCTTGTCCGGAAAACTTGAAGGTAGCCTGATTACCACTCTGTGATTGCAATGTGGCCGATCCGGCACCACTTGTCGTAGTGGCACTCCAATTGTAGGTATACGGGGAAGTACCATTAGAGACATTGGCCGTATAGGTAACCGTATCTCCGTCTATGAGACCTGAAGAAGTAGACGGAGATACACTCACCGTCATATAAGGTGAGAGTGAAATCGAAGCTGTAGAAGACACTACCTGAGGGTGATTGCTGCTGTCTGTTACCGTACATGTAAGCTGCAGGCTGGTAGTGCTACTTCCCTGTCCACTGTAGCTTACGGTAGTAGGATTGGAAGTAGTGGAGGACAGTGAGCCTGACCCCGGGCCACTCACAGTCTTTATAGACCACTTGTAGGTGAACGGGGAAACACCATTAGTGTGATTGGCAGTAAAGCTGTCGGACTGACCATTCTTTCGATTGGAAACACTGGAAGGGGAAATGGCAATTGCCATACGCGGTGCCAGTGTTACCGTCACATTACTGGATGCACTTTGCTGATGGGTGGAACTGTCCTTTGCCGTCACCGATACGATAACTGTACCGTTACCGGAAGAGGGCTGGTTGTTGAACTGGACTGTACAGCTATTGCCACTTTGCGAGACAATGGCTCCTGTTGAACCATTACTTCCCGTAGCAACCGACCAGTTGAAGGTGTACGGAGATTTGGCGTTAGCTACCGTGGCTGTGAATGTAATCTTCTGCCCATTCGTAACACCCGTGGGAGCGGTGGGAGAAATGCTGACCGTCATTCCTCCTACGGTTCCATATGCCGCGAAGAAGGTATTAAGATCAGCGCCACTTACTTCGTAGCCAGTGGCTGAAGCTGCGCTTCCATCGGACAAAGGGGAGTAGCGTTGACTAAGGTCAACTCCCCCTACGTCATAGCCCGTGTCCGGAGCGGGGGTTTCCCAACTCTGTAACGGGTTAAAAATGCTATCGAGGTCACTTCCGCCAACCTCATATCCACTAGCCATTAGTCAAACTTCTCTTCCAGTTCTTCTACACGATCAGACAATTCCTGCACGGCCTTTACCAATACCGCGATCAAGCTGTGATAATTCAAGGAGTAGAGATTGGTGGGGTATGCAGGCTTGTTGACTGCCTTGGCAAGTACCTTTTCTACTTCCTGTGCCACCAACCCGTATTCATGCTTCTTGGTGATATCGTGATCATATTCGACAGGACGCAGCTTCTTGACTTCCGAAAGTCCGACAGACAAATTAGTAATGTTGGACTTGATACGAGAGTCTGAAGTATGGTTCAAGGTCCCCGTAATGGTCACATTGCCATTGATGGTTCCACCCCCGCTGCTGAAGGGAGTGTAGCCCAGAGCCGTGGTCACATCTGATGATTTTAGTGTCACGGCTCCCGAGCGTGTGTTGAAGGTTGTAACCTGCGGACCGGCCAAGGAACTGTTAGGAATGTTGAATGCGTTAGAAGATGCTTTTACCTGATGAGTCGTATCTACAGAGCCAATTGTGGTCTGCCCCGGAGCCAGTGTCACCCGGAAAAGCTCAATCGTGGTTTGATTGTCCGGCGCTGTAGTAGTCGCCGTCACATTCAACGTATCCAGTTCCGTGTTGTACGCCTTGTAAGGCACGAACGAGGGGTCATAGTCGGGGTGGCCCGGAGGGGGGCCTACCAACAGGAACGGGTCTTGCTTAACAGTTGTAAGTTGCGCTACACAATAAGCCGTGACGCTATTACCACTGGCCGGGACCAGTGAAGAGAAATCCACATTATAGGTAGAGGTGTCACTACCATCTGTGGTTCCATGCGCTTCGGCCAATGTTCCTGTCTGAAACAAGCAAGCAAACGGGGACGGCAGCGCACAGCTTACCGTCAGATTAGACGGAGTGAACGTAGCATCTGACGGATTGACCGTACCCGGGGTAGCCATACGCGCACCGTATAGTCCGATGCCGCTCCACATATGGGTAACGGTATCAGTCCACAGGGTGTTGTCCTGATACTGGTAGCTATAGAAGAGTTGCCTTTTCACGGTTTATCCTCAAACACTCGGGAAGTTCTGTAAGCGGAATGACATTTTCACAATGGCACTGGAAGTGTGATCGGGAAGGTAAGATTCTGATTTGGTTCCTGAACCACCCAAATAAGTGCCGGTTCCGTAATTCATTCCCGTGTATTCCATTGTAGTAAGAAAGGGACCTGACTGAATAACTTGGAACGGCATAAGTGGTATTCCTGCAGGACGAACATACGCCAGTGCCGTTGCAATGTTTTTAAGGGTGGTAGAGTCAAGCGGTGAGTTGAACTGAATCTGATAGCTGACCGGGGAAGCATTCTCCGTGACCTTTACGGTTGTATCATAAATATCAGAAATGAACTTGGAGATACCTGCGGGAGTGGAACTCCAGCACAGGAGTGTGGATTTGATTCGCTTCAGGTAGCCGGGGTCATCTTCTCCGCTTTGACGAGGAAGATTGAACATACTTCCCCACACATCCAGCCATGACCGTACAGCGTTATTGATGTTGGTCTGGTTCTGCATGGAAGCCAAACCACCCGTATAGGTGCGCAGCGCATGCAGCAACGAATGCATGAGCATGTCGAAGTTGGGTCCGGTCCGCTTGAACGGACTCGGTAAATCCAAAAGCTGCTGAAGGGCTTCATCTACAGTCATTAGGTATTCAACGTCAGAGTGTTGAGAACAATGCGGCTACTGGTAGCCGGGGTGATGGAGGACTGTGTGGCATTGCCTGAGTCTTCCAACTGAACTGATAGGGAAGTGACCTGCGTGGAAAGAGCATTCGCTACTTGGGTATTGAGTTTGCTGTTTTCCGCAGTATCACCAAAGTTTAGCAGGGAGAAGTAATACTGCACTGCTGAGGATATCTGTGCATCTACCTGTTGCTTGGTGCTTTCCGGAGCTACAGTAGCGGTCACCGTTACATTTGCTACAGTAGGAGTCACAGCTACTACGTAATACGGAACTCCCACGGGTCGATAACCACTTTCCGTGAAGTTACTTACATCCCCGTCGAGCTTCGTCTTGACCGCAGAGATAAGCCCCGAAGTAGCTGTGCCGGTGCCGTTATCAATGATTGCAGAAAACCCCGGCGTCTGTGATCCCACTGCCTGATCAATCCACGGCTCATAACATGTAGCATATTTAACAATTTCCGCTCCTGATGTAACCCCAACGCAAGCCGAAGCGACAGCCGCAGGAGAAGATAAATGAAGAGCAGTGATAGTATTAGCGAAGCGAGAAGCAGTCTGTTGAGCAGTTTCTGCATTTGCTCCCCCGGCAGTCGGGAGGGGATTGCTGACGTAGAGTGAGCTTGAAAGACCAGAAGCAATCGAAACGATGCCGGAAGCCGGGATATTGCCTGCAGAACCTGCCTGCACTGCCTGAATATTTGCATAAACACCACTGCTGCCACTGGTGAGGGTTACATCGGAAGTCGTTTCAAACTGAATCCCACCAGAAGTCTGAACTACGGTTCCTTGAGGAATGGGTACCGTATTAGGAGAAGCAGGCGCGTTGGGCGGAACTGCTGTGGAAAACAGGACAGTGCCTTCGGCATAGGTTGCCCCCAGAGGGGTAATGCCAAAGGCGGAATAGCACGCATTGGTGATTGCCTGAAAATTGGAGCTTTCATTCTCCGTCTGGTTGATATCAATGATGGAGGCAATAGCTTCTGCCAAGGCTCGTATCTGGGAGCCTTCATTGAAATCTGTGAGCACTCCGGACTGTGCAGCCAAGATTGCTGAAAGCTGCGCAGCAATAGCAGCAGTCGTAGGAGGCGAAGGAGTGGTAATATCGTATGTTGACATGGGTTACTCAGGCGTAGGTTGCAATACCAAGTCCAGATTAGTAGGTGTAGCCCCCGTTCCCACCGGCTGTACCGTGGCTTTGACTGCTGCAAGCCCTAGTTCAGTCGTCGTGGTGTTAATATTGAGAACTGACTGTACGCGATTGTCGGAAAGCAATGCCGCTTTTGCGTAGGTGTTCATCATCTTTATTGTCGTAGAGGTCATCGGTTCTCCCAACATGGACGCAAGTCGAGAACCGTAACCCGTGCTATAGATGTAGCCGCCTAAAGGGGTGAGCAATCTGCGGATCAATGCTGCATTCAGATTATCGTACCCCACCATAATCTGGAAATCCCCATTCCATTGGGGCAAATCCCCAGATACAGGACCGTAATTAAGATCAACCCCAAGGGTGTTGTAGAAGTAATTGGATTGTTGCGTAGAAGCTTGCGGGGTAGGAAGCACGAGCCTGTCTCCCGGCGTAGCCACCCCACTTCTAGAGGTATCGGCAACATACGGAGGGGAGAGATTGTTCAGGGTAGCGATCTGGGTCCATTCTGTGTAGTCCCCTGTCGTTCGGGCAGCGAAGTCCATCAATGTCTCTCCCTGATGCAAAATAGCAGTCTTGGGGGAAGGACTGGAAAGTTGGCGATACTCAATCAGGACTTCCTGACAGTACAGAATCAGTTTTTGCAGGGCATACTTGGTGAGCAATAGCATCTGCAGGGAATCATCTGTTACCCGGTTCCAGAAAAGACTGGACAGTTGCAAAAGTAGAGGCTGCACCAAGGCAAAGTTCCATAACTGTTGGTCAGTCAGAGCAGCACTGGTAGTGATGTAAGTGGAGAGAAAATCTACTTGCCGGTTGGTGAGGTCTGTCATATTGGACAGGGTATCCAGCAAACTAGGAGGGTAAGTAATTCCCGAGTTGGTAAGATCGTCAGCGATGCGGCCCCACCCCAGAGCATTATCCTTGGCTGCATCCACCAGTCCCGAAGCTGTCATTGTGGAAGGGGATGCTTCAGCATTGAAACCCCCCAGATATTCATAGAGTTTGGGGTCACTTACAATTGTGTGACCTTTGTATAGATCAGTAGCCGGAGAGACCTCTACCGAGCAATGAGTTGCCAAATCACCAGCGGCTTTTTGCACGGCATCCAGACGATTGGTAAGATACTCCTGATCAATTGTTCCAAGGGCCAGCGGGTAAGAAGCCAACTGATCCAGATTGTCATAGAGGCGGTTGATGCCGTAGCAAATGATTTGTGCTTCCGTGTAGAAGAGCAGATTGCGCATGGAAGTCAGCAACGCATACAGATATCCCCACGAAGGAGTCTTGGGGAAGTTCGTGATCGTGGTTCCCGTATTGGTGAATACATCATTGAGCACCAGACGTAACTGCGACATGGCACTCGTCAGATCGCCTGAGGGGTTGCTATAGATGCTCATTCTTATGGTGCCCAGATTTGGGGAGTAAGTGTAGGAATATTGGAAAGGCCGAAGCTAGGCTGCGAAAGCTCATTCCACAAGGAAGTCTCTTGCTGCGTGGGCTGTCCCAGATTCTGTACGGCAGCAAGACGCAGTTCAAAGAAGACCCAAAGCGGGCTTCTTTCTGATTGGCGATAATTGATCTGCCCGACTGGCATGACTTCCCATGCCTCATCTAAGAAGAAATCATAGAACTCCAAGGCCACCGTGGACTGCTTTTGTTCATAGCGAGCATTGGCAACACGCTCACTGTAGGTAGAGAGCATGATGTTCAGGTCATCCAAGGAATCCAGCCCACTCTTGCGGTAGCCGGTGGTATTGTGGTAGTTCCAACCTGTGGTTCCACGCAAAATAAAGGTCGGGGGCGTCTCACCATAACGGTCAATGATTCGGTAGACGCCGGTGCTCTGTGATGATTGTACGTGGTACATATTATTCATCACGTCATACTGACGATCCATCTGCTGCGGGCTGATGGGAAAGACAAACGGCTGAAGAAGCTGCGCTTTTGTAGCGCCTTCAACGAGCTTCAGGATATAGGTAGCTCGAAGATCATTGAATCTGAGTATCTGCCGATAAACTGCCATGATGAATCCGTCTAGAAAAGTTTAATGCCCCACACCCAATGCAGGACACCTATGATGTTAAAAGCCATGTAGGCACTATTAGCTACAAGGAGACTCCACATGCGCCGATGAAAAGCAATAGAAGCCCACAAGAAATTGGCCGGAAGGATGAAGAAGTAGGCAATATCCATATGCTGCAGAGCGACCAACATGCTTCCCGTCAACCCCACAACCGTAGCGCCCCACTTCAGTACCTTCCATAGATAGAGCAACCACTTGGAGCTTTCTCTTTCAGTAACAACGCGCCGTTCCGGTGGCGCCGGGGAAAGTCCCTTTTCTATCAGCTTCATGTGTATGTGCCGTGGTATTTGTACCCGTCTTTAAGCCACGCTTGGACTTCCCATTCCGGAAAGTCAAGCATATGGATTCCATACCCCTTGTGCCGATGATGTTCAGCACACAACACTCTCATGTTATCTGCGCTGTCTACGAACTTCTGCAGAGTCTCGTACTTGGCAGCTTCCGGGTGATCCTTCTTCAGCTTCTTAAAATCAATGGCGTTAGCCATGCTCCATTCAATGACGAAGTGATGAAGCTCCCGGTTATCGTGTACTCCACAGACCCAACATCCGATATTGCGTTCGTCAATAATGGTCTTTCGGGTAGCTCGGTATTCCGAACTTTCTGACCGGCGCTCATGCTCCGGGTAGTACAGCGCAAAACGCAAGGTCATCTTTCTCAGATGATAATGAACCTTGTTCTTACTGATTGATTCAAGGTGGTTCATGCCGGGGTTATTTTTATCAGGCTTCCATATAAGGAAGAGGAAGCGTAAAGAGTAGTGCCATCCCAATGAAGAGCATTGATCCCGATTTTCACACCGGAAATCTGCCCGCTAGGATCGGGGATATTCTGGGGATAGCCGGAAGACATGGCGGTTCCTGTACCGCTCATGTAGTATAAAGTGTTGTCATCCGTGACAGCAAAGACATTCCCACTATTGTCCGGGGTCATTGCCATAATTTGGCGTGTGCCCGTGGAATAAATAGGGGTCCAGCTTGAGCCACCGTAGATGCTCATCCCATAGCGATGCCCCGGCTCCAAGGAAACATTGCCTGTCTGTCGGTAGCGGTTTACTTCAGCGTTGTCTTGAAGGATGTATAAATCTCCCGCCGTGTAATAAAGGCCATGCGCTGATTGAGACAGGGATATGGTGACGAAATTGACAAAGCCGCTAATGTTATCGGCGTGACCCAGACAATGAATTGAGTTGTTGGTATTGTCCAGAACGAAGACTACGCCACTTCCTGCCTGTATATCATCGGCACTTCCAGCAAACGTGTGAGTGTCTTCTATAGCACTATCAAAAATGGAGTACACATATCCGGAAGCTCCTGAACTAGCAGAAGTGAAAGCCCGATAGGCATCCAGAGGATCAGCTACGATCCTTGAAATGGTCCCTGTCACGCTGACAGTGCTGGAAATACTCCATGTAGCCATATTAACTTCCCAACAAAATCGTTACTGTAGAACCACCCGCTACGTAGGCTCGCGTAGTGGATGCAATCACTACATCGGTGGGATTCGTTACAGCCAAAGTACCGGAAGAAGCCCAAGAACTTCCGCTGTACTGAAACTCTTCCACTGTATTAGCCGAGGGTTCACACACCAGAACAGTCGTTCCTTTGGAATCTGCCGCTACCTTTCCCGCATTTGTCGCAGAAAGATTAGCGTTATGAGACCAGACGCCTCCTATGTTTTCAAAGACTTCCACATTATTGATGGAAGGTTCAGAGACAAAAGCGTAGATATTCTGAGCTTCCAGATAGGTAGGGGCAGCGGAAGTTGATAAGGTCTGGGCGCTGGACCACGTACCATCTGCATTCTGGGAGTATGCCGAAAACTGAGTATTGGCACTGTCGGCAAAGATAAGCTGAGAGTTGATGGAACGCATGCCTGAGGTCGCCATAGACAACGTGTCAGCAATTTTCCCGGCCATTACTAACCCAGAACTCGTATGAACAATGCTTAGGGCACCTGCTGTAAAGGGGGTAGATACCGCTGTGCCCCATGTCCCACTCACCGTGCTACTAAAAGTGATAGAATTGAACGTCCCTGTGGTATCAGCTACGTACAGAAGTGATCCATCAGTTGCGAAATTACGCAACCAGCTTGCGGTAAGGCCGGATGCGCCACTTAATGTAACGCCGGTGAGAGCGCCACTTTGTGTGGTGTAGAAATTATTTGAGGTGTCCGTGACATACGGCTGAGTTCCTACCGTGCGAAGTCCTTCCAGAATGACATTGGAAGAAAGCTGATAGGGGGAGCCGGATACCGGAGTTGAGCCACTGATGGAAAGAAGCTCAGCCTTGCTCTTGAGTAGATAAGCTCCCGTGCCTCCATCTGTGTCTGCAGTCATTGTGATTGCAGAAGGGTCGGTGCCATAGATAGTGTAAGCTTGCAGGGAAGTCGTATCCCCCACGTAGATATCGTTGGGAGAATCCGAGCCTGCACTACAAATTAGATATTGCCCAGAACCATAGGGGACAAGATACGCGCCTCTCACAGGAGAAGTCGTAGTGCGATAGTAAGATGCAGTTGCCATATCATTACGCGATCAGGGGCAGCAAACCGCTGTGGATAAACAGATATGCACAATAAGCCAGAAGGAATACACAGATTGCGCCGGTCGCTGTCTTTTCAATAAACTCCGTGTCCTTGCGATCCTTGATCCATGCCAGCAGTACGGAGAAAGGATAGAGAGCCGCAAGGGCGTAGAGAAGAAGACTGTTGTGGGCTTGCCAAGCCAGCAAGGGAAGCAGGGGCAACGCTCCTCCATATGCCATCTTGGCAAAGTTCAAATGCCATGCTCTGCGATGCTTTCCTCCTAGACCCCAACTATCGGTAGCCATTGCACCAAAGACGCCAATTCCAGAAAAGAAGCATAGGAGGCTCACAGCATTTTCTAAACGTACCCCAATTACTGCCAAGGCAAAGCACATTCCAATGAACCCTGCATCGAGCACATGGTGAAATTTTCCCATGAGGCCCGAGGAAATGGGCTCTGTGCGCAGTTTCTTGATTCTGTACTCTACAAATCCCGCGCACGCCATGAACGTGCTAACTCCAGCAGCGGTAACAAGAGCGGTTACAGAGGTGAGTTGATGAAGCATATTACCCCACATAGGTATAGGTGAAGTTGACAGTTATTTGATTGGACCCTGTGTTTCCTTGGGAGTCCGTCACCACACATTTGAAAGTGCCGGAAGTATTGGAATTTCCTGTGTTGGAGACAGTAATGGAAGAGCCCGAACCACTAATACTTCCCGCTCCTGATACTTTAGACCATGCATAGGTGTAAGGAGAAAAACCTCCCGAGGGGGTGGCAGTTATAGTCGTGGAAGCCGTACAGGAAGTTGTACCGTTTAACCCATAGCTACAACTAGCGTTACCCGCAGATAGGGAAACTGAAACAGATGCGCTCCAGATAGTCACCCAACTGCTCCCATTCCATCTTCTTATGAATTGCAAGTTTGTCCAAGCTGAACCATCCCATCTGTCAAGATGGGTAGAGGGTGTTACCCAACTGCTGCCATTCCATCTATCAAAAGCCATGTTAATAAATCCAAAGGTCACCCGTGGCGGTTGCCGTAGGCGTTCCTGACTGGACGAAAATCACCGGGTATCTTGTGGTGCCTGAGTTGTTATAGAGCTGATTGATCCCGCTGATGTTATGGGCTTGCATTGCAACATTGGAACGGAACTGAGGCACGGCCACGCTGCTGCCTATGTATAGGTTACCTCCAGTCTTCCAGAACCAGTTACTTACATTGCCCGCCGGGTCATTGAAAAGAACATCCACAGACCCATACTGAGAAAGGCTACCGTTAATGGCCATATTTCCGGAGCCGTCGTCTAGGGTATTCTTGTACGACTCCAACGTCGGCGCGCCACCGTTGTAGTTGGACACAAGGAAGTTACTCTGGTTGGCGCCGTCCCAAAAGGATTGGATGAACTGTGTGGGGATGCTACTGTTCAGCCGCACGTTCACCTGCGGATTTGAGGTGCTAGCACCGGTGGTCTGATAGACAGAACCGTGGCCCCCGGTGAATACCGTATTACTTGAGTTACGGAACCCATTAGCAGTTATCAAACCTGAGTCATTGACAGTCAATACCGCAGTAGAAGTAGACAGGTTGTATATCTGCACCGATTGTCCGGTGGAGATATCCAGATAAGTAGCACTACTGCTTCCGATATTATTGGTAAGGCGTAAGGCGTCCCCTGAGGCTACATACAGGGTAAGTCTGGGAGTTCCACCTGCATCCTTGATGTACAGTCCTTCCCCACTTGTAGCCGGTCCACCTACACCCGAGTTAGGCAGATATAGGCTTCCCCCATAATTCTGGGTGCTCGGCGATCCTCCACTGTTCATCACAATCACAGTAGGGATAGAGAAATTCACCAGAGCATTGTTGTTGGAACTGTAGAGAACCGTATCCCGGCTAATGGAATCGGTACTGCTGTCATAAGTACCCTGTCCTAGTTCCCATTCATTGGATGTAGCTCCCCCACTGGACTTTCCCGATATGGAATAGCCCACCGTATCACCATTGGCATAAACCGATGAAAAGGTACGATTAGCAGTCAAAGCACCTTGCAGAGAGATACTGCCGGTGCCACTGACTGTACCAGTTTCAGCTACTCGGGGTGTCGTCTTCATCTTCTTTGTCAGATTCTAAATCAATCCAGTTTTCGAATACTGCATGTCCGATTCTGGCTACCCGTGAGGTTTCTATGTCCACGATCAACCGTACAATGCAACGTCTGTCAGTTGCCAATTCCCACTTAGGGATATTAAGAACTTCCAATAATTTGGAAAATGCCGAGGCATCCGGCACCGCAATCGGTCCTACTTTAGCCGTGTTGTGAGTGTCCTCGTTAGGGAATAGGAAAACAATTTCTGCCCCCAAGGTCCCATCGGCCAGCATCCCTAAAGAGGTGTCTACAACAATTCCATTCCTTAGATCATACATAGTAGTTTCCTTACTTATCTACGGTGACACGCTCTGATTCAATAGTCGTGGAATCAATCGGCGTGACGGGCGGAGACGTGGTGCCTCCTACGGAATCAATATGCTCATGCTCAGAGAGCCACTGCACAGTCTTAGAAACCAAGGCCAAGGAATCCGTGATATCGTTAAACTGTGTTTGCGCTCCACTAGCACTGTTAATTTTCACGTTGCCGCTGGCATCAATTTCAATGGATGCCCCATTACAGTTGATCGTGAACGTCTTGCCAGTGGTGATATCCAGCGTGGCATTTCCACTAGGATCAATCGTAGCGGAAGTTCCGCTCGCATGGTGGATGTGCAGGTATTTGGGAGAAGCCGTCTTGGCAACTCTTTCCGATACCGGGTACTCATTACGCTCAATGGAGCTAGTTCCATCGACCTGATACTCATGGCGGTATACCGTGGGTACAGAAGTAGTCTCACCAAGCTTGAAGTAGGAACCATCCGGGGACCAATAAGTGAAGTCTCCCTTCTCATCCAGATAACGAAACGCTCCGCACCAGTGAGCGAAATAGTTTTCAAAAGGAGAACCGGAATCCGAAGTGATGGCATTGGTGGGGCTGTCATAAATGGAACCTAGCCAGAAACCGTCTCTAGAGTCCTGATTGGGGAAGATAACCAGTCCCGCTGTTCCAATGCGGGGCATTTCCACCTGATTGACTGCGGCTCCATCCGCCGGGCCTGCAAAGAGCATGCGTACCGGAGGCACCGATTGGCCCCCTGCGCCAATAACGTAGAGAAGCCGTTGCTCGGCGTCATAGCCGCGCACCCATGCTTTGGTTATGAACGGTACGTCACCGAGACTCATTTTCCACCTTGTGCCTGCCTGAACATGGGCAGTGATTCATTAAAGAACTTGAGAAGATTGTCAATCCCAATCGTTCGGAACGAAGTCTGTCTCTCATCTGCCGAGACGTAGGAATAGCCACCTTCCTTACGGATGATATTCCCCAGAAGCAGATCGGTCATAAAGGAAGTATCAGAGAAACTGGATTTGGGAAGTCCGCGTGACAAGACAAAGCTCGTCCGAGACGGGCCGCCAAACGTTATCGTATGAATACATTCTTCAATGTAGAATGTCCACGGATCACCCCCTTTGAACGGTGCATAAGTAAACTTGTTGCCGGGAAGAATGTCGGGGGCCAAGGGGGTTTCCACGCTGGCATTAAAAAGCTGCGGAGTAGGGCCGTAGTAGGACTGCAACTTGTAAAGGACAGCCCATGCCAGTGCTTGAATGGAATCCTGAGTTACTTTGGGGTTCTTGGAGTTGGTTTGCTTGTGATCGTCCGAGAACCATATGGTAGTAAACACCTCCGGCATTATTCCGTAACGGTTAATGCTGTTAAGGTTGGCTCCAATTCCTTTCACTGCTTCCAGTAAGCTCACCACGGCCTGTGCCCCCTTTCCGGGCAACATGGCCTTGAGCATGTAGGGGTCCAGCTTGTACAGATTGCGTACGTTGCCAATGGAGTTGCTAACGGTGGACTGGATGAACCGACTATCTTCTATCTCGTATTCATTCAAGGCATCCCACAAGTCCATATCCACTGTCACTTGGCTTTCATCTGTACCCGGGATATACAGGGACGGAATGGGCATTTCACGGGCAATGAAGCCGGTCTTTGCCGTGTTGCCCGCTAATGTAAAGCTTTCCCCTGTTGAAGAAGTGCTCGGGTAATTCTTCGCATCCTTATCCTCATAGGTCATCACGAAGGTTTCATAGAGGGGGTGGGGAAATATCTGGGAGAACTTCTGCATCCAGTTTCCATCAGAACTAAGGAAGCTGAGTAGCAACGGAATGTATAGATCGCTGTTTGAGCGGTATCCTCCGAAACGTGATTCCAATATGTCAGGCACCGTGATAAAGCTATTGTTGTTCCAGAACTGGGAGAGTTTCAAGTAGGGGGTAAAAACTTGCTCATAGAACTTCTTGCCTGCATCTTGGGGACTAAGGGAGGCCGTGCTCATGGAAGAGACGATATCCTTGTAGGAGGAGATTACATTCAGATCAGCCAAGCTTCCTAACCACGTCAATGTGTAATAAGAGAAAGTGGAGAGGAAGTAGGTGAAGTCCATTCCTTCAATCAGAATACGTCTTTCTGCCGCACGGGAACGCCAGTGCTGGTCTTCCTGAATGGATGTGACCAGACCAATGAATGCCAGATATTTGTGCTCTCCACGTCCCAGATAGATGAGCACCAGTGAGCGCACCGGAATCAACTTGGGGAGCGTGATATCGGTATCAGTTCCCAACAATGAAGTAGGTGCCAGCATTACCTGAAAGGTGGAAGGACGGCTGATACTGTTCCTTATCTGAATTTGACGGAGGGGGAACTTATCAGGCGTCATGGAAATAGGCAGCCCCCCATACGGGTAGACCACCATTTCCGCACTCGGGGTTCCAAGACCGTCGAAAGAGTATTTCATTAGAAGTTAGGAACGTCTTTCAGGTGATTGAGCAAGGCTTTGCCTAGACTGGTAGTGGGAGGATGGGCCAAGTTCTCCAGCATCTGTTTCGGGGAATCCCATACTTGGTTATTATGCTTACCCATATTGTGGAACAACCCCCCATTGGACAGACCCTCTGCAATGTTCTGGAAGGTGGTTGCCAAGTGTTCGGCGCTGGTTGCCACATTTGAAAATGCCTTTACCACGATACCGCTCTGGGAGAGCATCAAGTTCTGGTACTTGGTGTACTGAGTCTGAAGGTTTTTGGCTCCAGCGGTATAGGTAGGAGTTAAGCTATGCCCTGCCGGACCTGTTTTTCCACCAGAACCGGGATGAGCATAGTTCCACGCCAATGTGGCACCTGCCGCGCCGTGAAGTCCTAATGCCGGTCCCATGAAGGCAGCAATGTCCCCACTACTCAACCCCATGCGCTTGAGCATGTGGTAAGTAGCCGGTCCCATCATCCGGTTCGCAAGTCCCATCTGTTGCATGAGGAAGTACATGCTTCCTGCACTGCTGGTATTGCTCAACTGCGTAGCTTCATGCTGAGTGAGGCCATACTTGCCCAACTTGCCCATGAGGTCTTTGGTGCTCATGCCCGGATGCAGCCCCATGTGCTGAAAGCTACGGGAAAGCGCCATGAACCGGAAAGGATTGGAAATAGCATTTTGGGCTGCGCCTGCTAAACTACCTACTGTTCCTGCCGTTGCTCCTACAGTGCGCAATCCAGCGACACCGGAGCTTTGCAACATGGTCCGGATGGACGAAACCATGCCCGGTTGTACCGCGCCCCCTCTCGCGGCGAGCGCCTGAATACCTGCTGTCATGGCCTGCATGGTCTGGGCATTCTGAATGCCCTGTTGAACTCCCTTGGCAATCGTGGGCAGGTAGTAGCGTTGCATATAATTACGCAACTGACCGCCTTGATATAATCCAAGGGTGCGTCCTTCTCGCGCCATACCGTAGTAGGAGCTAATATCCAGACCACCCATGAAACGCGATGAGCGGGCCGACAGGAGGGCGCCAATGTCTTTCTGGGCCGCTGTAGCACTATGGAAGGGAAGTCCCAACTGAGAGCCAATGAGAGCGTTCTGCTGCGCATTTCTAGCCTCGGGGACTCCCGGTGCGAACCGTCCGACACCATAGCCGAAGGAACTGCCAATTCCAGCGCCTGTATGGCCCGTCACGCGGGCAATACGGCTCAGGTTAAGCTGGTACTGGCGCTGAAGCTCAGCGGCACCCAGATACTTGTGAACACCCCCCAGAAGGGCATGCTGGCCTTCGTAGTATTCCCCAAAGCCAATCAGTCCTCTACTGAAGAGCGCACCAATACCAGCAGTCAGGCCAAGTGCTCCCAGAGCACCCGTCCCTAAGAAGTCGCGGGCATTACTCAGCAAGCGATGGGTGTGCGTGGCCCCTCCCGCTGTGTACGGGAAGTGCCTGCGCATAAGCGCAGCAAATCCATGTTTATGCCAACGACTCTTGGAAGCGCCTCTGCCCCCTCCTTCTCCTATGTCTTCATCTTCATCCTCATATGCAGAAGGAGCGCGCGGGTGAAGGGGGAGGGTTAGCTGGTGCTCATTGGCATAGCGCATCCGCTTGACCATATCTTCAAGCGGGCCACTAATGGATTCCAGTTCACGCTTTTCAATGCGTACAGTAGGTGTACGCCCAAACAGGCTTAACTGTGCTCCATATCCCTGCCGGTAATGCTCAGCACGAGCACGACGGGATTCAAAGGAAGCAGTCTTTAGTTGGTCGGAAAGACCTTTGGGGATGGAGCTACCGTAGCGCCGATAAACCTTGGCTACGTTTTCAGCTTCACGAACCTGATTCTTGAGACGAACCAGCTCACCAGTGCTAAGACGCTGGTAGCTGCTCACAGACTGCTTTAGTTTTTCCGCAGCCTGTGTTGCCTGCGTAATCTTCTGCTCTACATGCCGAAGATTGGAAACCGAAGCAAGGATGCCCTTGGGCAATCCCATGCTTTCCAGATTTTTCTGCAGGTCTTGGTTGTTCGGGTCGTTAAGTAGACGCTTGCCTAGATCACGACCGTACTTGTTATAAATGTCAGGACGATCCGCCATCTGCTTTATCTCTTAGGAACTTGGGGATAAACAATGAGGTATACTCGCGCAGGTCTTTGCCCGTGAGCACACTCATCCACTTGCGAGAGTTCAGAAGAGGTTGAGGCGGGGGTTCACGCAGCTTGACTTCTTCAGGATGCTCCTTGGCATACCTGCGTATAATGTAGTCTAGCTGGATATCATTAAGATCGAGAACTTCTGAAGCGAAGGGGCTGCAGTTAAGTATCCGACTTACTGTCCACTGTTTCTCCAGCCTCGGGTTCTCCATTTCCGGTGTCGCCTGTGCGAAATCGGGCTAGTTCGTCACTGAACGCCCTCCACACATCGAATAACGGAGCATCCTCGGGGAAGTTATCAGGGTTTACTTTAGGCTCCCCGCTCTTGTTTTCCGTAAAACACCATTTCGGTCCTCGCTCTAACAAGACTACAAAAGCGGCAGTAGCCTCATAGAGAATAGCTGTGAGCGGATCAAGACCTTCCTCACTTCCGATACCATCCGGGTCATCAAGCTTGCGATAGTAACGAGCCGTAGACCCCAAACGCATGTAATCACGTTGGTTCGGAATTTTGAAAATATACGTATCACCATCATGGTTGACAGTGATTTGCGTCTGCATAGGATTGGCTGTTTCAGCCATATTTCACCCTCCTTGGTGAGTAGAAATTAAACGCCCAATGCGCTCAAGGCTGCACCAATGTAAGCGGCCTGCGTCAGAGCGTTATTGCCTGCGCTGAAGATAGATTCGCCCAACGGATTGAGAATATCCAATGCCGAGAAGGTAGTGGCTTCGGTGATAATCTCGTTCGCTGACACATTGATGTTCTGGGAGTTGGCTACGCAACCTACATACGTCAACAGCGGCTCTCCCGTACGATCCAGCAAATGGAAGTTGAACTGGTTGTTAGACAACACTTCCAACATAGTGGAAGGCTGTCCCAGAGCATTCAATCCTTCCGGTGTGAGCATGAAATTATCCACACTCACAGAGGGTTGATTCCGCAACTGCTGAATTTCCTGCGGGTTGGCACTACCGATGCCATACAAGGTCTGGGTTCCGAAATCAGCTACCGGGTTTACAGTCTGTGCAAATCCGATAACCTGCTCGCCCAACATGACCGTGACAGCGTTACCATTAAGCGCCTTGTAGTTAAGCGGGGTGGGTCCAAAGCTCGGCATCTGTATTACCTATTAAGCAGAAATGTTGAGGGGGTTGATAACCACGCTCACTTCGATGAAGCGGTACTGTCCAACCAGCTTCACATTCATAGTTGCCACCAGAGTCTGGTTGGTGCCCGTGTAGTTGAGAACCAAGGACTTGGCGTCCCAAGAATCAAGTATACCGTTACCACTGGCCGGGTTGTAGATAGCGTTGTTCAAGATTGCCTTGATCTTGTTCTTTGCCTTGGTCAGAGTGATCGTAGAAGCAACCTGTCCAATGTAGGGCTGCAGGCCCTGTGCCAAAAGGTAGGATAAAGCGTCCCGGCACGACACCTGCTGGTTGAAAACGTTCTCGGGGTTGTTATCGTTCTGCCACGTAGTCAGGTCCGATACAATGGTAGGAACCCGGCTCAACGTGGGGTAGTAAACGCACATCACACCAGCCTGCTGCAGAGCGTCAATCTGAGCAATCGTCAGATTCGTCTCTACACCAATACCACGCAGCGCCTTGTTGGTGAGAGGCAGTGCCGGGGCATTGCCTGCCATCGCCCCCGCCACAGCGGCAGCTACATACAATCCACTGTAGGTCTTCTTCAAGCCCGTATTGGAATCGTAATCGATGATTCCGGGGTAGCAGAAGGTGCTGTGAATCGTATTTAGAGCACGGGCATTCTGCTCAGCGGTGGAAGTGCTATCACCAATCGCGGTGCCTGTTACGTACCGACGCCATGCGTTGTAGGTAGAGGTGGAAGCGGTCTCTACGTGATCTGCACCAAGTGTCTGAATGGAAGCATCCGAGCTATCGATGAAGAGCACAGCACCCGGCTCATTCAGAGCTACAGCCAGCGCATCCGTGTAATCCTGTGTGGACGGGTTCACATTCGTTCCACCCGTCAGATTTGCATACGAACTAGTAGCAGGGTCAAGAGTTCCTGCCGCCGGGGCATTCGCAGCAAGCGTTCCACTTACGGAAGCATTAGCAGCACTGTTGTTGAGCCAGTATACAATGGACTTGGCACCAGCACTTACATTCTCAGCCGTGTTTGCCGTCAATGCCTGATTGGTTACAGCCACCAAGTTGGCAGAAGGCTGGTTACCGCTGGAAGGTCCAAGCAAAGATGCGCGGAAGGCGCCTGTGCCATTGAGATATTCTACGAGCTTGCCAATCGTGTTGTACTGGCTAGTGGTAAGATCAACAGACACATTCTCACCAGCAGCACCTCCGCTGGTGTTGAAAGTAACAGCGTCGGAAAAGGCATTCGCAGAGTTGGAAAGTGTAACGCTATAGGTTACACCCGTAGCCGACCCCGTGTAGGTCAACTGGAAGGGAACAGTGATGTTGTCCCCGATATATTCCTGATTGGCGTAGGGGTCAAAGATAGTCAGCTTGGAACCAGCCGTGCTGCCTGATTCCATCTTCCAGCGGATTGTGTTGCCCGGAGAACCATAGTTGACAGCCGTCATCGTCAGCAGAGCATCGCTATTGCTGTTATAGATAGTTCCAGAAGCCGCTGTGTTGGGGGACGGGCTGATCAGCGTAATATAGGTAGCACCGTTAAGATCACCACCGGGGTTGGCAATCCAGTCTACAAAACCGGCAGACGGAGACCCACGCATGAAGGTCTTCAAATCATTGGGATTGCTGAAGGTGTAAGCGGTCTTGGGCACACCGCCGTAAGACTGCGCCACAAAAATAACCGTATTGGTTACTGCGGTGGAAACCGGAAGGTTGTTGGAAACATCAGCGTGCTCGGCTACACTCGGTACAACCAGCGTAGAGCCTGCAAATGTCTGGTTCACATTGGGCATTCGTTATAACCTCAGATTACTTCGGAATGTGATTCCGCACAGCCTCCAAAATTTTGTCCCACTCTTCTACAGTGTGGTTCTCATCGCGGTGGAAGCGCATGATGACTCTCGCCAAGGGCTGCTCCACGTCCTGAAGCCCCAAACAATACTGAAGACTGTTCAGGAGCTTCTTAGGCTCAGACTGAGCGCGCTTTACCATCTTTTTGGTACTCTTGGCGACCATGTATGTATTGTCTTTGATCTAGCGGACTAAACCAAAAACCCTTATTTGTTGATAATGGTCTGTACCGGAGTAGGTGTTGTATCGATTTCCTTGATAAGCAGCGTGGAGCCGGAAGCGTTTTCCAATGTCGTACGATACTGGAAAGTTATATCTAGCATTATCTGGGCATAAAAGAAGCCCGGTATCTCATCCTGCCTATCCCCATCGGTCTGACCTTGCGTATACTGCACGTCAAATTCCATGCTCCCCCCTGTCTTGAGGAAGGTATTGGCAAGGTTGTAGCAGATTGCCACAATGGCCTGACGATAGTAAGTACGCTCGGAAGGATTAGCAGCTAGCACGTAGAAGCTGTAACGGCGAAACTGCATCACTTCCACATACACACTCGGGTCCAATTGCGGAGTAGCTGCGTTACCTATGGCTGTGGAATGTTGCTGCCCCAAGTCCATGTTGACCGTGATAATCGGAAGCTCGGGGAATCCGGTGCGAGGCAGGGCATGAAGGAACTTGATCTTTCCAAAGCCGTCCGGAGGGGTGAGGGAATTAACGGCCCCTTCCATAAGGCGAATCAAGGTATCCTCATTGGGGTCTTCAATGATCTTGACTGCCTTGTTGACGCTGATGCCTGAAACCGTGACACTGGATGTAGCAGCACTGTCGGAGAGTCGGTAGGAATAGGTGTAGGCAGCATCCAGAGGCACCGATTGATTCTCACCTGCATCAATGAACCACGGGGCAGCATCCCCTGAATAAATAGTTTCCCATGTGTTGTTGAGGGTAGAACGGCGTTCCAACACAATACCGGAAGGCGCAGGTGTGTCGTACCCCATATCGAGAAATACGGCACGTCCTGTCGGGATGGCTTCAGCAGTGAGAGTCAGACTCATATCAACCTCGGAATGTCTTTCCTTGTTCCTGACGCTCCTTCTGACTGAGCATACGCTGCAATCTCTTGGAAAGGAGGTCTGCCGGGTGGTATGCAGGCATTGACGGAATTAGCCATCCTCGGCTCTTTTCGGAGATAGTACGAAACTTGCCTTTGTTGTAAGTGGAATTGAACCGCTTCTTCACGGTCCCCAGATTAGGGGCCTTCATGCGCCAAGAACGGGAAGAAGTCATTTTCACAGTCCCGGGGGCTACAGCCTTATTGTAGAAGGGGGTTTTCATGTCCGGAAGATTGCGCAGATAAAGACGCTTGTAAAGCAGCCCATTCTTGCCATGAATCATGGTGCCATTCTTCAGCATTCGATTACGAAGACTGAAACGGCTGCGTCCATTTTCAATCAAGTCAGCGATATTGTAAGTATCAAAGCGAGAAAGCGGAGGGGCATCCGAGAACATTTCGTAGAAATGATTGCTGCGCTTGATCAATCTAAGGGACGTAGCATAACGACCGGGGGGACGGCGCAAATGTCTACCCCCCAATGCATCGCGCCCCAAGGCAAAGCGCACCCACTTCTGGAACGTGTCTACGATAAGAGACTCGGCCACGCTAGGATCAAGGTCTGTCTGCACATCATAGTAAACCGCCGAACCCTTGGACGGCTCTATACGGATAGTAATCGGCTGTCCCATTACGCTGCCTTGATCTTGCGCAGCCACAGGTCAAGGCGTTGCAACTGGAACCGGCGTGGCATTGCCAGTGAAGCGTTAAAAGGACGCGCGTGCGGGTAAGCGCCTTCCTTGAAGGCAATATACGCTTGATTGGCCGTATATTTGACGGTGTACCCGGTGCCTTCCGGGTAGCCACTCACTGCTACGGTATCTCCGCTCACAGTGTAGGTTGCAAACAGGGCTTTGTGGGCCGTAGGATCGTACACACGCACCGCACTGGTAGCAGGCACTACTGCCCCATAGGAAAAGGGCAACGTCTCTTGTTGGCCCACATAGAGCGTCACATTATAGGTAGTCGTGGAGTTTTCCTCGATTACCATGTCATAGGCGCTCAGATTGGTATAAAAGGGGTCTTGATCCCCGCCAACTACCAGATAGGGTGAGCCGGTGGCGATGCTCCCCTGTTCCAGATTGGTTTCCATGCCAGCTTCTACAGGGTAGCTAAACCCCATCACGGCTCGATACGGACCCTGTGAAGCTTCGTAGCCATATCCTAAGCCAAAGCAACTCTGGCAAGCGGGGTCAGCCTGTCCATTGTTCCAGCTTGCACAGGGGCAAGCGAACGCCGGGCGCCACAACAAATCCATCCCCGAGAATTTGAGATTGATATCATGGCGCAACGGGTCCCAGAACATCGAAGCGTCCATCCATTGTGACAGATCGATGTTCATATTAGAGTCCTTCGATAAAGGGTGAAGTCACCATGTTGACAATGCGTTTCAAGTGATCCCTGTATTCCGCGTCAAACTGGCTGATGAAGCCAGCATACGGACCATTGGGATTGAAGCGAGTTTCCTGCCTTACCCCATCGCTCATGGACATAAGGGCAGTAGCACCTTGGTTAATCCCAATCTGCATGGTGGAGAGAACACGTACAGCGGCTTTGGCTAATACGCAATTACGTACAAATGACCAGCGTCCTGCGTAATCCCACGGTGCCAGTCCTGCGGTATACTGGATATGAATAGCCCCCGGCACGGAACTGGAAGGTCCCAATACAGCCAACTGCAATGCGAACAGGGGCAACATCATGATGTTCTCGGACGGTACGATGCGGATCAAGCCGTAGTCCTGATCTTCTACATACCATGAAGAAGGAACGACATAGAACTCTTCCAGCAACGGGTAGATATAGGCCATAGACTTAAGAGCCGTCCAGTCGCTCTCAGCTTCTCCTATGATAGCTTGACTGTAGTCACGTAGAGGCTTATGCCTAAGCTGCATGTACCCCCACCCATTTTCAATGAAGCGGTCATAGTAGAAATCGTACCCGGCTTCATGGATATCGTAGTCCTGTCCCATTCTCTGGCCACCGGACATAAGATGACCTGCCGGAATATGGGCGGCTCGCCACGCGTCTAAACGAATTTCAGGAGGGGCAGCAACCCATGTCGGGGAAAGAAGAAGTCCGGTATCAACTTCGATACTATCTTCCGCCCACCTAATCCAGTTCAGGAGGGTGCTGTCGGGCACCGGAAGAACATTACTCCCCGCACCTGTTTGGATAGGCACTCCCACATAATCCTTCAGGTCTTGAACCGTCACACCTGACTTCGTTACAGACCCATTGTAAAAGCCTGTAACAGTAGGTGTTGTACCCGTGGTGTCCCAAGACCACAGGGCGCTAGGGGTTACATTCATAGGTTAGACCAGAAAGTGGGGATTAAGACTTCTTCGTAGAACTCTTTCTGGAACGCTTGCGCGCAGTTTTGGGTTTGGGCTTTTCTTCTTCCAAAACTTCTTCTTTCATAGGAGCTTCGGTCTTGACCTTCACTTCTCCTACAGGAGCACCAAACACTTCCGATTCTACTTGCTTACTGCGGGAAAGAGCCTCTACGTCTCCATACGGTTCAACGGCAATATACTGACCTTCTTTAGGGTTCCAGCGAAACTCAGTACCGTGGAAGCGTACAAAACGACGCCCTTTGTGATAACGCCATACGTTATGCAGAGGGGAGCCTTTGGAGATTCGAAATTCTACTTGCACGTTATGAGTCTTCCAGAAACAAGTTCTACGTTCAATTCTAGCCCTATCCTAAGCAGTGGTAAAAAACACGCCCCGTTGGGAGGGGCAACGAGGCGTGGCACCCATCTTTTCTTGTTCAGGTGCAGTTTCAGTATAAAGGCTTAACGGTTCATGATAAAGATATCGAACGACCGTTCATCCGTACGCCCTGCTGTAGTAACAATCTTGCATCGAACATGATAGGTGCTACCCAAGGAACCACCGGACAACCAGATAGTGGCTGAAGTCTGATTGTTGGAAGTTCTCTGGGTAGTAAGCCCTTTGGGCACACTCCAAGTCACCGAACCTGATTTACTGGAAATCGTGTCGGTGCCAAGCCATTTAGACCAATCGATCTTGTAATCTAAGATTGCGGAGGGGTCTTTCGGGTAAGCCATCAGTTAGTAGGAGCTACAACTATGGTTCTATTATCCACTTCTACCTTAACAACCCTAGAAAGAGGGGTCTGTAGTGCTACCGGAAGGGAATAATAGAAAGTGGCGGACAAGCTTATAGAACGTCCTGTTGAAGTAGAGGCAGATAGCGGAGTTCCGGGTGCAGTATAGGTAGGAGTTGCTGCTAATTGATAGGAGCGTCCTGTTGAAGTAGAAACTTGAATCGGCTGATTAGCAGGTGCAGTATAGGTAGGAGTTGCTGCTAATTGATAGGAGCGTCCTGTTGAAGTAGAAACTTGAATCGGCTGATTAGCAGGTGCAGTATAGGTAGGGGTAACAAGTAACCCTAAAATACGCCCCATAGTGGCAGATAAGTTTAGCGTGGGTGATGTATAGGTAGCAGTGGCTGATACTCCTCGGGTGAAGGCAATTGATCCCGAGGCAATAGGAGTAGTGCTTCCTCCAGTAGCGGTTCCTGCATTGTAATGGTTTTGTATTTGAGTAGCGGTAAGAATGCTATTCCAGACTGCGACTGCCTGAAATGCACCCGCTGAATAGCTATCTACTGTATTAGTGGAAAACCATGCAACACGGGCACCAATTGCTGCTTCGTAACCCGTGGTAGGTAGAGTTAAGCTGCCAATTGCTCCGGTCGTATCGAGAACGCCATCGATATAAATCTCAGCATTCCCTCCACCGACAACAGTAATTGCTATGAAATGATCACCATCTGTAAGATAATTAGAACTACCAACGGATGTACCAGCTTCTGAGTTGTGCAAAGCAGGTGCTCCAGCGCCAAAATTGATTTGGAACTTAGGAGAGCCTGAACTTTGATCACCAACCGAAAAAGCGGTACCTGCCTCTCTGGGCTGATTTAGCCACAATTCAATTGTAAAGCCTGCAGGATCAAACAGAATACCGTCACAGGGTTCGTCGGTGTAACCTGTTGTTCCGTCAAACTGTCCTGCTACTGAGTCACTAGTGATAACGGAGGGCGACCCAATAGTCACCCCTCCGTTAATTGTCATACCTGTACCGTTTCCGGCAGCGTCGGGAATAACACCACCAGACTGCGATTCCATCATCCATAGGCGCAGGGGATTATCCGCAAGAATGGTGGACTGGTAACTCATTATTTCACTACCAGAACTTGCGCCTTACCCCACAGGTTCTTGCTGGCGTTACTGGCAGAATCCAAGCATGTCACCTTGACAGCATGAGGTCCGGTTGCCAAAGCAGCCGTGTTATAGGTAATGCTGTAAGGAGAGGTCGTGACAGCCGATTTTACATTAGTGCCATCAATGCTCCACTGGCAAGAAGAAACACCTTCGTTATCCCAAGCATGCGCGCTAAAGGTTTCTACACCTGTCATTGTGGCTGCTTGGGCAGGAGCTACCACGGAAGCCTCGGGAGGAGTTACGTCCGGAGGCGGGTGGGCAAACTGCCCCACCGGAATCTTGATCAGGATTTCCTGACAGTTGCTGGTGGAATCCAGATTGACAGTCATGGCAATGTAATGGCCCGTAAAATCAATGTTGGCCCATGCCAGATTGTCATAAGTTGTTCCACCACAACCGCCCGTGGAAATATCATTGGTCATCGTGGGAGCAATGATAAGGCTCTTGTGATTGGAAGGATCAACAGAGGGCTGGAAAGGGGAACAGTAAACTACATAGCCCCAATTTCGATATTGGGTAGCGTTATAATCATGCGCAGTAGAATCGCAAGCGTACTGCCAGCTAAGGGGACGCTCGGACAAAGGCTTTGCATTTGACCACATCGGATGTTCAGGAGCACCGGGGTCAGAAGCCCAAGGAATAGAGAAGAGCCAAAAGTTGCTATTGGTTCCTAAAGGATCAGATAGATCATAGACTTTGTTTCCGGACCCCTTAAAGGAGGTTGCATCCGGATCATTGATAATTGCCCAACCATATCCCATAGCAGTATGGCCTTGGGCACCATCAAATGTACTCACATTGTAAATCCTACCCTTTTCATCCAAGTCAGCAATCATGGAATCATACGGCAGCGAAGATGCTTGATCGTTGATATACATATAACGACCATCAGCACTAGGCTGGCACTTATGGATAGGAGGTTCGCTAACAAGAGAATTAGGGAACCAAGACCACACGCCGGTTTGCATGTTGTAAACTACACACCCGTTAGCAACATAGGGAGTCCCTGTTGTCTCGTCCACACAGGCCACGATAGTGTCATTCATCGTGTAATTGCACTGGTAGATGTAGTTTCCATGCGCCGGATAGCCGGACCATGAAGTTAAATCCATGACAGTAGTGGTAGTGCCGGTGACTACGTTGTAGCGGATGATCCCATTTGCTGAGGCATTACGCATATAGATGGAATCCGGATGCATGTAACTCCAGAACCATGTCTCTGTACTCTGGGGGATCGAGCCATTCATGATCAACCCAACACGGCTCATAGTTCCCTTGTCCTTGTCGTATTTGTACAAGGTGGCACTCATGCCGGTGCCTCCACTGAGGTTCCCCAACATCCCTACATAGATATACATATAGGGTAGTCCGGTGCTGTTGGACATAACCTGCCAGTAATTGGCCCCAATATGCTCCACACACGGGTTGGAGAAACCCGCAGCGGTGCAATCAGAAGGGAGGGTAATACGCACCCCTTCTGAATTATACGGGGAGGGAAAAGTGAAATGAGTACGTGTGGAAGGCATGAATGCGGCAATGTCCGTACTGGTGTACGGAGCCATTTCCGGACTCATCGACGCGTCGTTCTTCCAGAATCCACCGGGAGGGTAAGCAGCCAAGGACAAATGTGCCACAAATAGCGTGGCACACGCAAGCAAAACGCGCCCCAATTTCATAGCACCCCCGGATGATTAAGCAGTGGTAGCGGTAACAGAAGCTACAATATCAAGAACCCCACTTGCAGCGACTGTCTGGGCGGTTCCAAAGGCCGCTTCAGAATCCAACAAGCCGGAAGTACCAGAAGTTGCGCTCACCAAAGCGATACCTCCAATCACTCCTGAAGAAGAGAAAGTGATTGACACAGGATTGTTGGTATTGGACTTAACGCCCCCCGATGCTGCAGCCCACGTTACGGCAGGACGATTACCGGAGTAGTTGGTGGCTTCTGTCCATCCAGAATGACTTGCCAACGTGTCGGCTGCAGCAAAAGTGGGAGTGCCACTTACGAGTGCTACATAAGCAGTAAATCCGGTGCCTCCATAAATAGAGTCCAGACCAGCATCCAGAGCAGCACTTGGTACGAGGTTCCCAATCTCTTCTCGCCAGAGTTCTGTGCCACCTTCACGGTAAACTGCTTCGTAGTAAACACGCTTGGAGTGGGAGCCGAGGATATTGCTTTCCATAATGCCTCTCAAAAGGTTAGGAGTTTTTGAAGATGTGGGATTGAATCAAATTTGCAGTATGAAAAGCTGCAAAAGCTCCCCCCGAAACCGAAGACCACACATCAGCGGAAATTTTATTTAATAGCAGCCCAATTGTGGAGGCAAGAACTACCGTAATAGTGACCATGAATTTGCGACTAAACAACTTCATCAAGATCACTTCCTTGATGTTCTTCGGTGTGTAGTTCAAATCTTCCATAGCTATCTATGATACGAAGATTGATCCCATAAAAGAAAAGCCCCACCGAAGTGGGGCTAGAAGAAGGAGCAGGAGGATTATATTATTAGTTGGTGGAGGTGGGGTCGAAACCAGCCTCGGGCAACACGATGTTGTGGATCAGTCCGTGGAACTTCGGAATCCGAAGCCGGAGGGCACCGATCATGGCAACGGCCCAAGGAGAGTACAGGTTCTGAGCGAACAGTTCAATCCGGCTCAGCGGGAGCAGCATCCGGTAGTCAATGGCACCGTCCTGTTCGTCCATGTCGAGCAGGTAGATGGTCTCGGAACCGGGGATGTGCGTGTTGAGGTCCGTGAACGTTACGTTATTGGAACCGTTGGCAGCGACACTACCGATGTAGCGGAACTTGCCCGGGGTAGCCGACGTAGCCGTGGTGTCACCAAGACCCGTGCGGAACACACGGAACACGGAGGCGTCAGCGGCACCCGGAGGTGCAATCGTCAGCGTTACGGAGTCACCTGCAGCAACCGTGGCACTGCTGCTTACGGTCAGCGTGGACTCGTTCATGTTCGCATCGCAAGAAGCGACAGCGTACACGTAGCTACCTGCGTAGGTAGTGTCGAACGCGGAGCCAGTAGCACCCGTATTAACCGCCGGAGTTACCGTAGCCGGGGGGGTAGGGCTAGTGGCAGTGGCCTTGGAAACACCATTGTCATTGGTGATGGCGGCTACCGGGATATCACGTGCCGTGATCAGCAAGTCCAGCGGGAACTGAATCTCACCGAAGCGCGTACGCATACCCTGCAGATCACCATTCACTTCAATAGGCTCACGCATGGAACGCGTAAGCTGGTTCACGATGTTGTTCAGGACACCTGTTACGAGACTCTGCATTCCTGCCAGAGTGTTAGGCGTCATGAGCGCGTGGGTGGTGTAACCGAAGTTGGCGTAACTCGTCAACTGAGAAGCGCCCTCATAAATGAGGTTATACAACGCCTGTTCACGGGACCAAGAATTGGTCGTGCCTACGGAGTTGTAGTAGTCTTCAAAGTCGTAACGATGGTTCGTGTCATTCGGGATGAGCGTGTCCAGACCGTCAAACTGGTTGGGGTACAGGCTCGCATCACCGTGGTACAGGGTCCAGTTAGCAGTGCTCAGGATTCCGAGCGATGCGTTCATGGTCTCCTGTTCACCAATGTTGGTGAAGGAGTTCTGTGCAGCCAATGCAGTGGTGATGGCACGTCCGTCAACCATCAGCTTGAGGATGACGTTCTTCAACTCGTAATCACCGGCATTGGTGTTGAGCGATCCCGTGCCTACAGAGTTGTAGGACGAGAAGGCAGCACCCGGAGGGGGAGCGCCGGTGTCGAGAACATACGGCCAGTAATCCACGATCTGGTTGGCCATAGTCTTGTCGAGAATCTGGTACAGCGTGAACGAAGAAGGCCGGATCGTGCCACGGGCTACCTGTGTGTCAAGCGACACATAGCCGAGGGTCTGACCACCCGTGATCTGGGTGAAGTCCGTGAGTGTGCCTACGTCCAGTTCAGCCTTGGTAAGCTCACCGCTCTTCTCCACGGGGAAGTTCGGGAAGAACTTGGTGGAACGTGTAGCTTTGCGAAGCTCACGTGCGCGCCAACGAAGAGGTTCAAGGCTCTTCTCAACGATGGCAGTAGCGGCGTGATTCTCCGTAGGGTCACGATCCTCACCAAGACTGGATGCAAGGTTCACCATCGCATCAGTGAAACGCTGTTCACCATAAGGCGAGGTCTGCGCTACGACGTGGCGCACAGCCTTCTGGAGGTGGAAATGCTGCTTTGTGTCAGCCATTGTTGTAATACCTCTTAGTTAGCAGAGTCGGAGACGAAGAGCTTACGCACTTCAGGCTTCTGAGCAGCAAGCTCTGCTTCGAAAGTAGACTTGGCAAGGTTGCCCTTTTCAACAGCCCGCCAGCGACTAATAAGACGACGTGCGGCAAAGGCACTGTCTTCCGTAATCTCACCCTTGGTCAGAGCCACTGTTACGCGCTCGGCGCAAGTAGCAACATCTTCGGGTGTGGTCTTCACGGAAGGCGGCTTAGGATTAGCCGAGGAAAGGTTCATCACCACTTCCTGAAGCTCGTTCAACCGAGTCTGAGCAGCGGTAAGCTGTGCTGCCAAGGCATCTGCCTTCTGCACGTCCTTCTTGTCCTCGTCATCGTCCTCGTCTTCATCCTTATCCTTGTCGGAACCCTTGGCTCCGGGCTTATCGGAAAACTTTCCGGACGAATCATGGGAGTCGTTAGCCTTCTCCAAGTCAGCCTCAGCCTTCTGAACAGCTTCATAACGCTCGATGAGTTCATCGGAAACGTCGCCGTCCAACTGTGCCTTGTGGAACTCCAGCTTAGTGCGGGCGCGCTCAACGGCCAGTTCAGCCTTTTCAAGGTCGCCTTCTTCAGCAGTGCCTGCTTCGATAGCAGCTTCTACACGGCCTACATTACGAAGGGCCTTTTCCACTTCCTTGGCGGCGGCCTTTACCGGATCACCTGCCTTCTGGACGTGCGCCTTGACAAGAATGCCAACCGCATTACGAATCTCACCCAAGCTCTCTTCTACAGCGTCAACCTGAGACTTCATGGCCTCAAAACGCTTGTCAAAGAGCTTCGTGAAGAACTCCGCGTATTCCTTATGAATACCCTGCTGAGGCGCTTCCTGAGAATACTCTGCGTACATCTTGTCTACATTGCCACCGCGAGCACCCTCATCGGGGCCGGTCTTGATTTCGTCCTCCGGCGGGATATCATGAATGTTATCCCAAAGATCACGAATCTTCGGATCAGCCTTGCACAGGGCGTCAAACGCCTCGACAAATGCGCGGAGAGGGGTTTCCGTCTTGGTAGCCATTAACCAATACCTCTTTTGATAAACAAACTCACAACCCCTAGCAGGGCTGTGAATAGATAAACTCATGCACAATCGTAAGGTATATGTATTACCTCACCAAAAATTACCGCATGCGGTTACTCTTTTCCCGACGGCGACGAAGTGTATGCATGAGAGCGGCGGAAAGAAGCTCTGCATGACCCCGGGGAACCCCATGACACATTTCATAGTGATCTTGGAATGTCTGACGGTTCATCTTGTGGCCGTTATCGGTAAACGGACAGTCATGCTTTATGTGTGTCTCGTAGTCTCCAACCATGTCTGACGTATTGCGAGGGGCAGACATGGACGGAGAATACATGGGCACGTCTTCTCCAAACGACTTCAACTGGTCGATATAAGCCTTGGCGGTCACTACATATGCCGAACCCGTAATAGCATCATTCACAGGGCGGCGCGTGAATGCCAAGGAACGCCACGAAATGGACTTGACCAGATAACGAGGAACATCGGGGGTTCCTTCATCCACCTCGGTAGCGAACCCATAGATGGAAGCGCGCCACTTGATAGGGGGGTCACTGTGAAGAGACGCCCAGAAGGTTTCTGCCATGTCAGCAGATTTCATGGCGCGCTTGTCTGTAGCGCGAATAATCTCTCCCACTACTTCCGTGCGCCCATTTCCGATATCATTGACTTCCGTAGGGTAGCCCACTACATAGGAAATAGGATCACTGATCCCTACACGCTTGGCAACAGCTACTTCTCCCAGATGGTCAATATCAAGATGACCATGCTGCAGGAAGTAATCAGAAGCCTTCAGCAGAGCGTCCTGAAGAATGCGGTCTCCTTCCTTATCAGTAGTCTCGTTGGAAGCTTCCACGGCTACCAGACGGCGCCCATCTTCTCCTTCCGACTTGTGAAGCTCAATGGGCATATCAATCATGATTGCCCGTTCGAAGTTGTCAGCCATGCTTAACTCCCGTGTGCCGCCTTGTATACGTCGCTGTCTTTTCCAACATGCACCCCATACTTCTTGGCTGCACGAAGAATGCGCTCTGCCACAACTTTCTTGGGGTCTCCGAATTTGTGCCCATGACCACCGAAGTAACTCACTGCCGCATGAATATGCTTCTTATCAATGGGGTAGGAGTAAGGAGTGGTCCCACGATCAGCGTATTCACTGGCCTTGGTAGGGTAGCCTTTGGTGCCCGGAATCTTTTCGTCTTTCTTTTCCAAAGGAAGGAAAGTAACAGTGATTTCACCCTTCTCAACTTCTACCGGAAAGCGGGCTACAACCTGCTTATATTCGCTCTTTACAACCACTTCCTCTAAATGAGTGGCCTTATAATTGTCCTTGTACGCAAAGATAGCAACGCTATCAAACCCCGGTGCGGGGGAGACCGCGTAATTTCCTTTGCACACAACTGTAGGCTTAGTCATTCTCTATCCCATTGTAGTATTCTGTGGGTGAGTCATAGGAAACATTGATCTTTTCCGGATCAACAGTTCCCAAATCTTTATTCAAGAGCGAATGAAGCACATCCGCTATTTCATCAGAGTGGTCGCCATACATCCACTCAATGGGAAGAAGCGTACCAACTCCACTTGCTTTGATTCTAGCGGCCTGAGTACCAAGGTCAAAACATACAGGCCACAAACCTGCAGCATAAGCCTCAGTCAGCGTGTACATATGTGTCTCAGGATAAGTAGACAACAAGAGTGCCAACTTGCAATTGGTCTTGTGGGCACGCTCAATCACTTCATCCATACTCTTGTAAGTGCCTGTGTCCACAAGCTTCCTGCTGCGAGGAACCTCTTCTCCGGCACTGCCAATCAGGATGAAGGTCGTAGAAGTCTTGGGAATTACCTCCGACAATAGGCGAGACCCCTTATGCGGTCCTATGGAGCCAATCAAGGCAATGTTCTTGCCTGTGGGGGCTTTAGGCTTTTCAATGTGGGTCTTATGTTGACGCACATAGATCGGCTTATCGAGCTTCAACACATCAGAAATGGGAGTAGCTGCCGCTCCAGAAGGTGCCCACAAAGTCCGTGCCCCTTCCAGCAGCTTCTTATAAGTGTTGCGATGATTCTCGATATCCACGAATCCGAACGCCGAACCCCGACCAATACATTTGTTGCATTCCTCCGGAGCAGGCAACCCACAATAGCGCATATCCCGATCCGGATCAGCGTCTCGATGTAAAAGGAATATCTGCGGGCAGATACTAATGTAGTCGTGTAGCATCACATCGTAAGGAATGCCTTCCAGAGCTTCCATAAGGAAATTCGGGAAGGTATTGTCGTACCCGTATGTGGTGTGGATTTGCACGGATTCCACGCCCAAGATAGCAAGCGTTTCCTTGAACCGCTGCAAATCAGAGTACAAGGTCAGATCAAAAGGCCGGATATTATCGTATTTGCTATCCCGGGAGCACAGCACCGCTTGTCTCGCTCCTTCGTTCCTGAGAATATAAGACTTGTACCCTTCCTTTTCATAGTCCCTAGACACCTCCTTGACGTGGGTTTCCATACCACCCCCAAAGGTATGACTTGTGTAAAGGATCGACTTCCCCCCTTTCAGAAGTTCCAACTCTACCGCTTCCCGCAACCGGCGCATGGGGTCTTGGGTCAAGATAGAAACTATCATCTGCCGATAACGAGGGTAACGAAGAGCCATGCGCTGTTCAGCTACTTGCTGAAGTTTCTGGGCTTCTTCCCCAAAGGAAACACTGCCAGCATGATGGACATACACGGAGCTTGTGAGCACGTGGTGGTAGCCGTGATCCAACGTCCATGAAGCCCAATCGTTTTCTTCCCCGTACCCTCGGTTGTAGCCATGTTCGTCAAAGAGACCACATTTGGCAAGCACCGAACGCGACAGGTACATACAGAACCCTACCGGAGTAGGGGTATACATGATTTCGTTCGTCTTGGAAGCGGCTTTGTCAACCTGTTCATGCGTAGCTTGTGTTGCACTACGGAAGGTACAGATTGAAGCATTGCTTCCAAGCGGGGTCACGGAAGCAATCCGCTTATTAGACTTCGCTACTTTATGCAGCCGGTCAATCCAATCCCCAAACACCTCCGTGTCACTATTCAGGGTAATCACCGGACCCGGAGTCAACTGAATAGCATTATTCACCGACTTGGTATACCCAAGGTTCTTGTTATTCTCATGCAGGGAAACCTGCACATACCCTTCATAGGTCGGGCATTCGTTGTCCTTTACGAACTGGCGCAGCATTTCGTGCATAGCCGGTTCAGGAGACGCGTCATTGACAATAAGCAATTTAGTTTTTGCGACGTTGTGCGGAAGGGACGCGACCACTGACTCCAGACAACGCTTGGTTGTCTCCACCCCCTTATAGCAGGGGACAATTACCGTAACGTGGCTTCTTTCCACAGGATCGATACGGTGGGGTTTTGCACCTAATACCTCCATAATCTCATCCAGATGGTCAGAGATTATGTAGTGATAACGCACATGCGCCTGAAGCTTCTTGCCTTCATTCTTAGCTTCCTTGCGGTGCACCATATAGTGGCGAATCTGATTCAGGAAATCCTCTTCATCCTTGGCCTTGAAGACATGAGGAAAGTCCTTGTAAGGGCCGAAATCCGACGCCAGCACCGGAAACCCACAAGCCCCATATTCCTTGAGTCGAAGATCAGACTTGCAACGATTGAAGGTAGATGCCTCTAGGGGCGCTACCATCAAATCAACATCCAAGTTTGCCAGATTCTGCCCATACTGGTTGTAAGGAGTGGGCTTTATAAGCTTGACATTCGCTTCCGAAGGAAACTGGAACCCCGGATTATCGAAGATGAAATGCCACTCAACGGAATCCCCAAGTTCGCGCATGGCCGGGAAAAGGAGACGCAAGTCTCCCTCATGGGCAATACCCCCTGCAAAGCCAATACGGAACTTGCGATCCTTGGTAGGCTCTCCCCGATTGATTAAGCACCATGAGTCCGGAAGATAATTGGGGCGCACCTTGATGGGAGTGCCCTTGACATGCGGGCGAAGCTCATCAGCGAGCGCCTGTGTGGAAACCGAGAAGGTGTCCACAGAAGAAGACAAACGCTTCAAACGCTTCAGGAAATCCTTCGGGGTTACATGGGCATGCGGACTCCACGAAGGAGTCTTGTGGACTGCATCATCCAGATCATAGACAATATGAGCACCGGCTTTCTTGTACTGCCTCAGCACTTCGATCTGGTGATCGTAATATTGGCGCTGTACTACTACAATCTCGGGGTTGAGACCTTTGAACCCTTCTTGAGTCAAGAGCTTGTTTGTTACCCGACAATTGGCGTAGCCGTGCTGATGCAAAGCCTGAGCGACGGAGTGGATGCGGTAAATTCCGCATCCTCCGTTGTCCGCGTTATGAAGAAGAATAAGCGGGGCGTAACTGATCTGTTTCACGTGAATCCCTCCGTGGATTCTAATTACTGGACTTTCCCTTTTTCACGGGCGCTATCCCTGCGCGTTCCACTTGTATGACCATGATGCTCACTAGCTACAGGGTCCTGAGTAGAGTTAAAAGGGGCACCTTCCACTTTTTCCTGTTCCACACTCGTCTTGAGCAACGTGGAAACAATCGTGGCATAAAGGGAAGTAAGACCCGGGTCAACCGGAGCCATTCCAAACAAGCGAGCTACCTGCTTCTCTTCCTCAGTAGCTCCTTTGGGCAGTGATTCTTCCCATGTCGGGAAATCCGCAGCAGAACGCCGGTCATCCACCGTCATGGCAAGACGACGAGCGTCATACTCACGGGCATCCTCCCGAGGGGATTTGCCAGAGAAGACAAATTGCAATGAAGGATAACGAGTGGAGAGAATGTAGTTGTTGATCACCGTTTCCAAGTGCTGCAGAAGCACCAGAAGACCGGGGTCATCCTGATCAATCCACTCGGGCGGCTGATCAGGCTTCTCATCCCCACGGGATGTTCCCGAAATATGATAGCCGAACCTATGAACCGGGAACTGGTAAGTAAGGCACAAAGCACCTACCAGCATATTGATCCACTCGCGGAAGAAAGCATCCTGTCCCTTGATGCGGGAAAGGTCTACAAACTCAATAGAGCCATCTGCAGGAGCACGCATGACGGGCATGATCCAACTCTTGGAAACACCCTTTTTCATGTTCGTCCACAAACGCTGCATTACATTCAGCACTTTCTGGGTAAAGCCACCCTTTAGTACCAGAATGCCGGGAGGGATGGTATTCTTCTTGAAGATATCAAGATTCATTTCCATCGCATCCGAGTAGCCCAGAACCAACTTCTCAGCTATCTCGATTTCCGAAAGGCCATAGCCGTAGACATCCGGGTCTAAGCGCGGATTGCGGGTGTACCATACCAACTGGTAACGAGTAAAGGTTTCCTCTACACGCTGATTGTCCCCATAAGCAACAGCGAAAATTCGCTTATTGCCTTTATAACCAGTGTCCGGGTCGGTAAGACGTATGCAACCTGCATCCAGCGGCGCAAATGTCTTTACCTTACCTTCGGTATCCGTATCCGTCCAGATAGCAATACCATCATAAGTGAGTGTGTTACGCACCAAGGCCGCGAGCATGGTGTCGAAATTCTTCAGATTGTGGTATTCACGCTCACGAATGTTGCCTTCTTCAATCGTGCCCCGAAGAATGAATTGCTCAGCTTCACGAATAAGCCTTTTGTCTTCGTTCGTGGGAGTCTTGTTAGCATCCTTCAACTCAATGCGCCAACCCGGCTTCCAGATATGCGTGGAAATACGGGAATACCGAAGCACGTCCGCCACGCGCATACCAATGATAAGCTGCGGGGCAATATGCTTCTTGACCAGTTGCTTGAGCCGACTCGGAGAGAACCCGGGCCATTCCAGAACACCATCCTGCAATGTAGGACGTACAGTTCCGGCCTGTTTTACCCCTCCTGTAAGTTCCGGCACTTCCGGAAGTGACTTCGCCATTTCCACAGTCATGGCTGTGACATACTTCTCAAGCGTGATCGTGTCCAAAGACTTGTTGAGAATGGCCGTCTCAATATTAGTGGGAAGGCCAATACCCCCCATCTGATTGCCATGCTCGTCACGCCCGCTCTCGTCATAGCCGAAGAACGAGGAAAATACATCTTCTCCCGTGAAATCAGTAGTGTCTCGATTACTCATTCTCTTCCAGTCCCATGTAAAGTAGGGCCATTTCGTCGTCCTCTTCCGAGTCAAAGAACTCACAGGAATTGAGGGCGAATGTAGTCATCTTGTGCATCTGACAGTATTTGCGTTCCTTGCTGAAGTAACGACAATACTCACAGCACTCACCGTAGGGGTTGGTGCTCTCCATCTTTTCCAAGGCTCCAATAGCCGCTTGAGGGGTAGAAGGAGCCTCAAATGCCGGAGTTGCTTCAATGTTATCGGGAAGGGCACCTGTATTCGCAATTCGCAAGATAGCCCAATTGACCAGATGCACGAAGGCGTCTACTTGGTCATCACGTCCACCTGTCAATCCACTGAAATTCTTCAGTTCCTGAATCATATTAGATATAGTAGGGTCCAATTCCATTTCATCGGTCCCTACTCCACGCGCAGGAAACATCACGCGCCCCTGTCGCATCCATCCCTGTGCGGACCCGGCTGACGTACCAATCAAAGCCCGTGCGCGCTTGCCAAGTTTGCTTTCAGGCACTCCCTCTACCGGCAATCCCTCCTTCTTCAGATTCTGCAGAATAGGCTCTCCACTGGCCTTCTTCTCGATAAGAATGTAGTTGGGATGCCACAAAGCAGCCTGTGCCTTGGCATATTCTTCCAGATCACCAAAGTCAAGCCGCATTACGAAGGCATCCAGAATAAGAATGTCATAATGAAGATCAACCTTCTCTTCACTGAAATGACTACGCTCACAGGGGGCTAATAAAGCTGTAATGCAAGCTGAGGGGTCACGACGATCATCTGCACTGAAAGCCGTATCCCAACTCTGCACAATGATTTCCCCGCGTGTGGAAAGGAATTTGTGGCACGCAGAATACCCCAAGGCTCGATGAACAGGCTCTTGGTAGAAGTGGAAATCCTCTTCCAAGAAGATATCCCCCTGCAAACGACCGGGGTCACACTGATAGGTAGCTTCGGCAACTGCAGGCTGGTTGCGTTTCGCTGATAGATACTCTGATCGCTTACCCTCCTGCGTAGGCCAATAGAAAGCCCCCATCCGATATTCGGAGCATCCCCGGTCTATGCCGTAGTAGAGTTTGCGAATACGAGCCATTAGAGCACGGAATCCATTGTCTGGTACACCAGCATAGCCAAATCATGGGGAGCCACTAACTTGGGGGTGTGGAGTTCATTTACTTCTTCATTGACTGTGACAACATTAGCAATGGAAATATTCCCCATAGAAGCATGTGAGCAAATATTGTAAAAATCCATTGCCTGATTCATCCACAGTTTGTAGCCCTGTTCTATAGGCAGCCCGTGTTCACTATGTAAACGCAGTGAAGTGGTAGAAGGCTTAGCATAGACATAGACAAGATTGACCTGAGTCAGACCCAAAAGCATTGCTGCAGTTACCCAAACAGGTAGGGTACGCGCCATGAGGGGGTCACAAATTCCCAGAGGCTCTGACTTGTTCAGGAGAGATAAGGTCTTCAGAGCTTTTTCTACAAACTCCTTCATCCACGGAGAAGCAGTAGACAAGGAAGCAAAGGATGACCACGACATACCAAGCTTATTGTAGATGTTGCGGTTTAGCTGCTGCACCGGGACTGTCACATCCTTGGAAAGGGAAGGAAATGACACCCCACCCTCAATCATGGTTCCCCGGTATTTATCCAGCTTGGCTCCTGCAATCCCTGTCAGGATAAAAAGCTGTGTGTTAATCATCTTCGTCCTCCGTAGTAAAGAGTTTTGAAATATCTACATCATCGGAATCCCCCAATTCAGAGAAGACACATTCCAGATTGTCCGGAACTTGTACATCCCACCACAGGTATTTATCCGAGTCCTTGCGCTCATTGGGAAGGGTGAGCACTACCCAATCATCTTCACTGGTCTTCAAGTGGCCATACAGATCATCCAAATCCCATCGACGCCCTACCACGATGAGACGCGCACCTGCCGGGTCCTGACGACCAATCAAGTCCGAGTAATATTTGCGGATCACCGCGTCACGCATATGCTTGGTGGAAGAGTTCTCCCACGTATGCAAGTCGTCCATGATCAAGGTAGAGCCATGCTTACCCGGCAACGTTCGTGAAGTCAGACCTGCAGCATAATAAGAGGCGTCCGGAAGACCCTTCGGGCGTCCCGTGACATAAACCCCCCGTGAAGAAGACCATCCTGCTTCCTTGTCCGGTTTGCGTGTGGGGAAGAACAGGTTGTACACGTCTGAGTCAATAAGCTCCATCGTGCCGTGAACAAAGTCTTCAGCCAGTTTTTCGGCTCCTGAAATGCACAACACACGCTCTTTGGGGTTGTGCCCCAACAGCCACGCCGGGTAAGTAACAGAGATTAGCTGACTCTTACCACAGCCCGGGCCTACATTGATCATCAAATGCTTAATGCGAGTATCGACCAAACCCAAAATAATGGCGTACAAATGCGGGGGAAGTTCCCACTCCGGGTAGTTGGCCCGGTAAAAGGAAGCCAACCCCAGAGCGGTGCGCCCCCTGATCTGGGTTAGGAGCCTTTCTTCTTTTTCTCGTTGGTGCGCAGCGATGACATGCTCATGAAAACGGTGCTTTTCCGTTTCATCCATAGGCGCATCTGCTTCACCAAATAACCGCTTTTTCTGCATCCTTACTGATTGGGTGTTCTACTGTGGTAGAATACCATGTAACCTGTACAAAAATGGTATATAAATGGTCACTAACAAGATGCTTGCTTTTCTGGAAAAGCACGAAGGATTCCGCGCCCATATGTACAAGGACACACAGGGGATATGGACGATTGGCTATGGGCACAATCTGAACGAACCTATCAGTCGTGCCGCCGGTGCTGAGATACTGCGAGACGACGCTTTAGATACCGCTCAAGAGCTACAAAAAGTCGAGTGGTACACTAAGCTGAACGAAGCACGCCAGCTTGCGATTTTTGACATGGGGTACAACATGGGTGTGGAAGAATTACTAAAGTTCCACGACATGATTGCCGCCATCAAAGCGCAAGACTGGAAGAAAGCTCACGATGAGGCGCTTGATTCGCTATGGGCAAAACAAGTTGGATATCGAGCCGAGGAAGACGCGGAGTTACTGTTGAAGGGGGAACTCCCTACGTAGTACAGGGGTTGTGCCCTGCCTGCTCTGTTCTTACTGCCGATTATACCTATAAGATGATTGGGGAATTGAAAAAACCCCCGAAGCTTCGGACTATGGGTGATCGGAAATGCAAAGTCAAGCAAGTCATTTCTACCCCGATTGCCGGGGTAGTCTGGAAGCTTTCAGAGTGCTGTTACTTGACCGGAGGCTTCCAAGTGCTTACCGTGAAAGGGTGGAAGAATATCAATGCCTGTGCGGGCTTACAAGCCCCTCAGGTGGGATTAAAAACCCTAGTTACTCTAGCGCCGGAACTTATCAAATTCCGAGGGATCATACTGGACTACCGGCTCAAGAAGGAAAGCCCGGTGGTGGTGGGCCAGTTACTTATTCGTCATGAATAAGTAGGAAAGCGGTTACCACAAAAATTGACCCCTGTCAATAAAGCTCGTCAAATAATTTGACTTCTATATGCCTAATCCTTATACTAGGCCCTGTACTTGAACGAGTTCTACCGCAGGAGGTATTTATGAGAAGGACTTTTCACAGGTACTGGACGCCCGAGGAATTGGCGGCATGGCAGGAAATGCTGGACTTCAGCGATGACAAAGCTGCCAAGGCTATCGGGCTCACCAGCGTGACGTACTATCGCCGTCTGTTGACCGGGAAGGCCCCGATCAACAAGCGCCTCGCTCAGAGTGCGCTGTATGTGGCAACCGTTCACGACCTGTACTCAGAAGTGCTTGGGAATATTCCTGAGCGACTCATTCCACCGAAAGCACCGCGTGTTCGCATGCGCGAAGCGGCCTAACCCAAAAGGGGGTACTTCGGTACCCCCTTTTTAATGGATCACCGGCTTTCTTTGATTGTAAAAAACAGAAGGAGCGAATGCCGCAAGGATATGTGAGAGGAACCGTTCTGCAGAAAAAGGAGATTCGGTTAGAAGGTCACGATATTTGTACCATGAGAATTTAGCCGCGACTTCCTTCCCTAAAAGCGCGGTCATTTCCAAAGCAGCAATATAAAGCTCTTCTTGATCAGCTCGATCCAATTCCTCCGGGTAGTACAGGACACTTCCGAATATGTCCCGTACCAAATCTACTTGGAGAGAATGGATGCCCTCAGTATGCATTGAACAACCTTTTTATAAGAGGGGCAATAATGCATGCAGACTCGTATATTGCGATTGCAATAGCAAAGATGAGACCTGCAGAAAAGAGAAGGGCCAAGAAGCTACATAGGAGCCTTCCTCCCCAATCAACAATATTAGTCGGTCGCTTCATCCAGCAGAGACTGAATGGCATCAATCGTTTCATAGCTCAATGAAATCTCTGCTGACATGGAACTTTCAAGAGCTTCTACACGCTCTCTAAGCGCGCTGAGCATATCCGTAATCTCAGACCGGGTATCCTCGTCCATCACTTTCTCCTAATCGTCAATACGAGTATAGAGGTAACTCATAGATACACAAACAAAGAGGACGATCAATCGTCCTCTTCTTTACGGTTAGCTCCCCAATACTGCAGAAGTTCAATACCGTGGCGCAGATGGTTCAAATGCCCTACTCGGTTTTCTGCATCGATAAGACGAGCCAGCAACATCACATCCAAGTCTTCCAAGAGTTTGATCGTAACGCGCAAAGCTTCTTCGGTAGCCGGACCATCATTGGAAACAATGACTTCCAAACGCTCGGTAATGCGCCCAATCTCCCCATCCGATTCCTTGGAAAGAGTTGTAGCGAGGGAACTAAGAAGATTCTTGAACTTGGCTTCTTCTTTCAGCACGGGATTTTTCCTCCGGGTAATGAATTAGCAGCGGTAAGGGCAGCAATCTGGGTTTTGAACTCTTCCAGAGTGCCATCATTTCTAATGGTGTCAGTGATAACCGAATCAGGAACGCCATTTTCACTGGCATGTGCCGGTACAGGGGAAGTCTCCGGGCGCTCAATCTTAATGACCCGACCTCCCATAGTCAAAATCGCCGCAGCCTCATTAGGAAACCGCAGATCACTGATTACCACTTTCTGGTGGCCTGCAATTCGGGCCAGTAATATATTGACCCAGATATCTTCATTGATGATATTTCGTCCCCACTCAGTACCCAATGTCTGCAAGATAATACGAGCCGAGATAACGCGTGACTGTGAAAAGGGAAACATCAAGGGAGGGTTGTAATCAGGAATCGGGTCTTCCTTGTGATCATTGGACAGATAATAATCTGCATCCACATTCCCATATTCCAGCATAACCCGTGCCATTGCATACAGCGGTTCTGCGAAGAAGAAATGCTTATACCCCAATTCCTTCAAAACGTGCGCAGCGGTGTCTTTCCCACTGTGAGCTTTTCCGGTGAAAGCAATAATATCGGGGCTACCAAAATCCAGTGACAACTGCTCTTCCATGAGCGTCTCCTACTGTGTGGTGTTTAACCGGGCAATCATCCCTGATCGCACTGAATGAATTATATCATGCGTGTAGGTTTGGTCTTGGGGGACTGCCTCTTTAGCTCCCTCATAACCAAGGTTGTACGCCGTGATCATTTCACGCCACGTAAGACCTCGCTTCTGAAGCAAGAGACAGTACCCCAATGCCACACGAATATTGAACTTGGGATTGGTCAAAAGAGAGGTGAGCACAATTTCCCGCAGGGTGTTCTGGTAGTCAGGGAACATCTTCGGGAAAGCATGAATCACATACATCGCGGTCTTGAGCTTGATCTGCATAATCCCGTAAGTGCGCTGCCCAAACGGGGCCTGCTGATTGCCAATCGGGCCAAACTTGCCTGCGCGAGTCTCCTTCCACATGATCCCCATGAGCGCCTGAGAGAGGCTGTAAGGCTTTCCAATCTTCTTGGCTAGCATGAGGTAGTTATACTGAGAACTCGTCAGATTTAGCTTCTGAGGGCGTGTTAGGGCCTTCGGCACCGTTTGCATGGAAGGCGCCTCCACGGTTATCACTACCGGGACTGCCTTAACGCTATGAGTAGTGCTGGCATCAGGAATGCTTAACCAAGTCATCGCACAAGCAATGACTATAAACGCCCCCAAGACAATCCAATGTTTCATGATCAACAGGGCTTGCCATAACGGGGCATCGGGAACTCAGCCACCGGGTGCTGCGCATCATACTTGCGAGCCTTCTCCAAGCACTCTTCGATTTGACTTTTAGCGTTGTAGGCCACTTCCACGAAATCCCACAGACACTCCCTTCCCTTTTCACTCGGTTCAGTAAGCCTCTGCGCTTCGTCCTTATTTTTTATCTCTTCCAAAGCTTGCCAAGCTTTCAAGAACAATTCTATTTCCGGATACATATGATCTTCCATAATGAATACCTCCTGTGAAGGATCAATATAGCATATTAACAGAAAAAGATGCTACCAATTAAATGTAATTAGCGTGTAGAAACAAGCCACTGCTCTACACCTGCCATACGGCGCTCACGACGAGAACCAACAGGAGGGCGCGCTTTGATAGTGAAATTCTTCTGATCCGTCACCTGTGTCCAGTGACCATCCTTGAAGACACCAATGTAGCCACCGCGCAGCAACTCAAAAGGCTTGTGAATGTGCTTCTGGAAGTCATAGGTAGTGCTCTTGTCCATTCCGAACCACGCCGGGGTCACAAAGTCGCTCACTTTAGTTCCATCTATGTCGTAAGCGTAGGAATCATCTTCACAGGCATCACACACTTCCACCGCATACATATGATGATTCGGGCCTTCCACCACCCGGTTGATCTGCGGGTCAGCCAGCAACTCCAAGATTTCATGAGAAAAGGTCACATTCCAGTTCATCCCGTAACGCTGATCACTTCCTGCGAAAACCTTTCCTACCGGCATGTGCTCCTTGGTCATGTCGTGGTATCCCAGAGCACCCGCATGATCAGTATTGTCCAGAATCACCACCCACGGCAGCTTGTGATTGAGCTTGTGCGGACCGTCCACGATTTCCAATGTAGGATTGCCTACATGCCAGAAACGAGAAAAGTCCCTACGAATCTGCTTCTGAACAGCAGTCACGGCCTTGACCACTTCACTATCCATCAAGCGTTCATACTCATTGATAATCTGTAGCTTCTCAAAATGCATAGATACCTCTTCAAGTATTAAAAATAGTGCCCGGAGGTGCCCACTTGATATAGTTCCTCACCGCCATCAGCGCAAAGAAAACACAGATGAAGGCCAAGCTCCACTTGTGTTCAATGACAGCATACGTGACCCAGATAGCTTCACCAATGAAACTCACGATAAAAGCCCATCGATGCTGATTCCCAACATTCCATTGAGCCACCAGAATGACAGCATTGGCAAACCAGCTAAGCCCATCAAGCCAATTCATCGGTTTTCTCCACTACCGTAATCTTTCCATCAGGAGGAAGGCGCATGACCAGAACTCGTTCCCACCCCCAACTTTTGATCACACGCTGAATAAAGTCCAAATCCTGTGCTCGAAAGTTACCCTTCAAACAAATGAACATGTCATCATGAATATCTAGGGTCTGGATTAGATTTAATCCCTCAATCACCAAGGGAAATCCACTTTCCTCTTCTTCAACTTGTTGCGGTTTCTTTCGAAGCCACCACTGCATCGGCATCAAAAAAGTCCTCCAATTGGGTTGATTTCTTCAGGTACAGCGGGTGACGAGGATTTCCACGCTTGGTGCGCCCGAAGCAACGAATGGATTTTTCCATTTGGGGGTTTTGCAAAATCTCCAACACTTCCTTATCACGCCCCTTCAAGTCCCCTTTATCTCCCCACATGATTACCGTGGTCTCACAACCAATATTAGCGGCATGAATCCAGCCATTATTCTCCGGTCCCACGGGGTCCGGACGGTGAAGCAGCAAAGAAGGGTCTGTAGAGCGCATAGCAAAGAGATTGACCATCATCAGGCCCCCATATCCCCATTCCTTGGCAAAGCTCATACAGCGGCGCACAGTCGGATCATCTGCATAGGCGTTCGCCGTGGAGGGATTTAGCCCCACGAACAAGACCAGATCACCCTCCCGATTCCATCGGCGTAGCAACATATACCGATATAGACCGTCAGGAGAAATAGAAGCATCCCGAATCAAGGACGGATCACGCATTAGTCTTCCCTTCCAAACTCAGCGTCTTTCTTGTGGGTATGCAATCCCACGACAAAACCAGCCATTTCCTTGTGAATCAGGGAAATAACATGTTCCAATTCAGCCGCCAACTCGACATTACCCATTGTTCGACAGGACTTTGCCATCGTCTTCAGGATTGTAATGCTTTCCAACTCTTCCAGCATGTCATGAGTCCTTTAACCAATTGATGTTGACGCCTCCCCGCATTCCGAACACCAGAACCCACTCCGGAGAAGTATACGGTTTGTCCTCATAATCACTCTTTCGAAGAAGAGTTGCAGTCGGACCCCCGTACGTGGGAGGCTTTTGCTTGGCCCCAACATCCCGAGCTATCTCAAGAAACTTGGCCTGTGCCTCAGAAAGGCTTTCACAGGGCACATTCAATTTCTTGTACCCCGGAATGCTGATGGTCATGACTACTTTCATCTAATTGTCCTTCTACACAAAATTACGCTTGACAACCTGCAAACGCACGACCCGTGTATGAAGCTATCGTGTCGTACAAACTCTGCAGACTACGCGCCTGATGAATGGCATCATCAGTAGGATGATGAGGGATACCGGAAAACGGCACACGCGGAAGGAGACGCCGCTGCGCCTCTTGGCATACATCATAGTAAAACTGCTTCAAGACCCCTTCCACCGACCGCTGATCACATTTGTGGTTATAAGGCCAAGGAATCGATAGCCCATAATAACGCGCATGAGCTTCCAGAATCGTGATATCGAAATCTGTCCCTCGCGCCCAGACCATAAGAGAATCGCCCTCTTCGGCAAGAAAGCTGGCACACCAAGAGAAGAATTGCTGCATTGCTTCCTTGGGTTTTAGGGTTTCACTTTCCGAAGGAAACGCCATATCCTGTGCTTCCTTGCTTTGCTCACTCCACCACTGCACGGTATTCTGATCAGTGATGAAAGGCTCATCGTCGGTATACCCGGAAATAGCCACATAAAAGGAATGATCTTCCAGATAGGAAACAGGCTGCGGTCGGTAAGGATTAAAACGGCATGCTCCAATGGAAAGCATGCGAGGCATCGGGGGCAGCCCCAACGTCTCTATATCTACCATGATGTGTACAAGTTCCATTTGTATCTCCTAGAAACTGTAAGCATGCACCTTCTGCGGTTTGAACACTTGGTGATGAATCTGCTTGAAATCATCCTTTCCAAAGACTGCCCCTTTCATCTGGCGCAGACTTTCCATTGCGTCATAGCAATACTCCCAATCCAGTACAAAAGAAGGGAAATGAAGAAAGGTCATGGGAATAGAAAATCTGGAAAGGGTACAAATCAGGGAATGCTCATACTCCAAGAGGACACGCTGCTGTTCATCCGGGTCATCCGTGCCAACGAGACCGCCGGGAATTGCCGAAGCTGCCAAGTCAGGATAAATCCTGCGGTGCCTGTGATGATGGTGAATCCGAGAGCCAGCCGCTTGTGTGATATCACGAACACAAATCAAGGCCAAGGACAAGTTCACCCCTCCGGAAGTGAGAAGTTCATGCCCGTATTCGCAGAAAGCCGGGTCTTTGACGATGAGCGGACTGCTTTCATCGAGCTTGCGAAGATCATGCTCCAACCCTGCTTGGCAGGTAGGAAGCCACGCTTGCTCAATATGGCCTGCAAAGCCGGTATCATACTGAAGCTCGGTCAGGAAATGCACCAGCGCCGAAGTACCTGCACGTCCCGTCCCTGAGATAAGGATGTGCTCTTTCATATCAGGAAAGCGTGTTCTTCAGTGTGTTCTTGTAGCCGTATTCCCACCCATCGGAAGCAATTGCAAGGAACAGGGTGAACCCCACGACCAGAATCACTAGGGGGAAGATCGTAAAAGCTGCCCCAATCAGGGACAGCAATCGGTAGAGGAATCTCCACGGTTGGGAGATTTTATCCATATCAAAGTCCATCAGTCCAACTCCATGAGTGCCTGCCACGCAACAGGGGCAACCTCTGCACAGTACGTGGCAATCTGCTCGGCATAAGCTCCCGTTTCCTTCTGGGCGTGGGAGTCAAGACGCTGCTTGCAAATACGGGCGTAGGCGTACAACGAGCCGGTTTCCACAAATTCCGTGTACATGGCTTGGGGGAGCAGCATCCGCGCCTGTTCCCGGCACACCCCCTGTTCCAAGAAGGCTTGATATAGCTGAACGCTCGCCCGGTAGAACTCTTCCACCTCCCTTGTAATGTACCTTTGGTAGTCCACCGGCTCATCACTGGACCCCTGCTTGACATTTTCCGCCTGTTTACGCCACACCTCCGGCACGAAGAACTCAGGGGTGTGATCAACATAGCGCCGTGATTCCTCATTGCGAAGCAACCCCACGGTGCTTTTGTACCATTGCCGGGCTATGAAGATCGGCATCCTGATCCGGAACTGGAGCATCACATGCCCAAAGGGAGTCCAGTGATGATGGCGAGCCAGAAAACGGATAAGTTTCGCATCGGCATCACTGAATACCTTGGATTCCTTAGCCATAGAGACCCGCGCCGCGTTTACCACCATCAGGTCGTTCCCCATAGAATTGATCAGTTGCACATCCTCTTTCATGTATCACTCCTGCAGCATTCGCCGAGCACGGCTCAAGGTATTACGGATATTGCGTACATTGGAATCACGGGTGCCATCCAGTACGAGTCGGGCGGTGCGGTCTTCTTTGGAAATCTCATAGATATAATGCTTGCCATGACGCAAAAACCGCATGTCTATTCCTTCCTTCGCTAACACCTTCTGGATTGGCCGGTGTGGTTTGAACATTACTTCGATCCTCCATTCGGGAACTTGTGTAGTGAATCTTTCCATTTGCGACACGGAAAGCCGGTAAAATAACGCAATAGCGGCCCGTGCTGCGAGACCCATCCCTCTCCTTTCTTGGCGGCATGGGGTTTATCAGCGAAAAAGGATACCGCACCGTCCGGTTCCGTAGCAACCCATTGGGTGCCTTCCGGTACAGCGAGTTTTACCGTGTAGGAGGGAAGTTTCTTGGGCATTGGCACTCCTTTGGACCCAGAGGGCGCGTAGCGCCCTCACCCTTTCCCGGCTACCGTGCGCGAAGCGCCCGCTTGACGAGCTTCTTGCGCCGCTTGAACGAATCCACGTCCAGCCGGTAGGAATTGGTAATCGGACGCAACCCATAGGGGTCCTTCTCGGTCACCAGCGACGGCACCGACACCAGATGGATGCCTGCCGGGGGATGCTCCTCATCGGTGATCTGCCATGCATGATAATTAGTCGCGCCGATACGCGCCGCCCGTCCTGCTTCCTTGGCTTTCCTGCCTCTCACACTGCGCCTCCTTGCGCGATAGTGACACTGGCAGTATAGCATGTTTTGTCAGGGACGCGGGCTAGGTCTAGAAGCGCCAATCCAGTTGCAGGCCGACCTTGAGAAAGCCCAGATGCAGCCCGGTGAAAAGCCCATTGCGGGGAATGTGGGAAATACGCAGGCCAAGGGAAAAATCATGCCAGTCCCACACGGTCCACGGGGTAAGGGAAGGATTAGTTTTCATCTTCTTCCTTCAGGCCAAGAGGATTGAGAAGGTGGGACAGCAGGAACAGCACGACACCTCCAAGGATGAGCCATTTCTTCATGAGGAATTGCCACCGCACTCGGCGCATTCGCCGGACTCATACACGCTCGGCCTGCCACACTCGCAGGTCAGGCTGCGCATATCGGCACCGCGCGGGCGTGCCATCAAGGCCCGGGCTGTCTCTCTAGCTGCGGGGAGAGCCGCGCACCATGTGCGCCACATCATTCGCAGGGTGGGATCGATATACTCCCCGGCCCATAGCCCGTCTGCATAGCGGGTGAAGTTGCGGTAGCCCTGCTGGTAAGCGTGAGCTTCAAAACGGTTAACTTCAGTCATGGTTCTTTCCCCTGAGCAGCGTTGTTCTGCTGCGCACTTCGTGTCTTGCGATACGGCCCGACTTCAACCTTGATCGGCTTACCGGGGGTCATATCGCGCAGGAAGCCAGACAGGCGCTCGATCATGCGCTCGCGGTTTTCTTTTGGGATGATGAAGATTTGGGTCATCTTAGTTGTGTTCCATCTGTCCCTTGGCATTCAACTGAACGCCAGCGCGTCTAGCCGAATATTTGTGTACGCTGGGGAAAAATGTTACGGTTCCAACTTCAGAAACGTAAAATAAATTACCCCCCGAAACCCGCTCTCCGCCTGAATGACATATGTACGCTTCAAATAGAAATTCACCGTCCGTATCAAACCGCACAAAAAACCCTTCTTCGCAATCCTTTTCTTTCCATACTTTCATGTCTATATCTCCTTTATGGCCGGACTCGAAATTTCCTCAGATTGATCGAGATTTTATCAGTAATCGCCATTTTCCGGCCTTTCGCTCGAAATTTCCCCAGAATGTTCCACCTGCCCGGATCAGGGACAAGCCGATGATGCCAATACCAACCCAGAAGCTTGCGTTCATGTGCCCCTCACTGAATCGTTGTAGGTGGGAACTATTGTGTCCCCGCGCACCACGACCTTGAGAATCCGGTGGGGCGGGTAATGCTCCATGCAGCCGGGGACCTTGTGGCGATAGCCGGTGCGGATGATCGCGGCGGCGTGTTCGGTCCCCTTCGCGCCTGAAATAACGTTGTAGCTATACACGCGCCCATCATCCAGATACACCGCCACGCTGGCCGCAGGTTCGGGGTCGGCGTTCTCCGGGAGCATCGCGTCACGGGCCACATCCGCCGTCACCGGCTCAAAACGAACGGCCCCGTTGCCAAGGACGCGTGTTTCAACAGTGTGAAACAGCCGCTGCGGGGAATCTGCGGGCGCTTTATCCTCACAATTGGCGAAGCGCAGCTTCTCAAACCATTGCTCGATCTGCGGATTGTGCTTACCCACTGACGCTACACCGAGGTAACTCTCTTCGCCCCACCATCCCGAGAAGGAAAGCTCACCGGGCTTGTATTCAATGACCAGCAGGTGCCTTTTGTCCAGATAAAATTCCAGTCCCACACCGGAATCCCCGTCGCATGCAACCACTTTCAGCTTTCTCATCAGCTTATCTCCAAAAGGTACCGCCCAGCTTCCTCCATACCCACACCGCCGGAAGAAGTACGCCATACACCAACAGGAGCTTGGCCCCATCAATAATTTTCTGCAACATGCTCTTAAAGTCTCCTAAATGGGGTTTAGACGCTCTTAAGGTATGATTTATAAATCAGTACCCCTCACATCCCCCGTTTCACAGCCCGGGTGTGGAATCTGGTGCATATGCACCCACCCGTTCGGCACATAATGGCCGTGACCATCCTTGGTCACGATTTGATGGCCCCTCGGGGTCACGGCCAGCCACTCCGGCTCATCGATGTAGACCTTGACTTTACGCCCCCGGCTGATAAAAACATACACCCGGCGCTTTTCAGTGGAAATGTCCCGCCAGTCATGATCGGTTCGGGGATGGCGCGGCATGGGGTCCTCATTAGCAGTCATGGTTACCGGGCATTATAGCATGGGGCTACTAAATATAATCAAAAACACTTTTTTCAGTGGTCGTTTGTGGAGCGGACCAAGACAGGGACCCACATAAAAAAATGCGCGTCGGCCCCACCCCCTACCCCCTACGGGATAAAGAATGGAACCGACGCGCTACCGGAGAATTAGTACTTGGCTGGTGCCTGCTTGGTGCGAGTACGTTTATTCTTCCGCTTGTCCCGCTTGCGACTGGTGCGCGTGGATTGCATGCGTTCGGTTTTCACCTTGGCCGCTTTCGTGCCGCCCTGTTCCCATCGCACATTGCCGTTTGCATCCTTGCGGAATCCAGAATCGCTAAATGATGTCATGGACCAATCGCCGGACCACACTGCCGCTTCGTGCTCATCGACGGTTACAGGGGACGTGTAAAGCGCCTCGGGCATATGCGAATACCAGCATCCGCCATGCCTATATCCGGACTGGTCCGTGTCCACCTTGAAGGATCGCTCAGGGTCACGATGAATGAACACCAGCCGCGAGTACCCCACCATGCGACGCAGGGCCATGCGGAATCGCTTATCCGTGAGCGGGTCCGCTAGATCGCTTTGCTTGTACGCGGCGGACATATACCCGACCCACTCCGCAAACCGCGCGGTATCGGATTTGTCTGTACCCGCTAGTGCCGCGAACGTGCCCATGACGCCGTTATGCATCACTAGCCAATCCTGATTGATCCGAAATGGATGTACGTTAGCGAGGTCCAGACTGCCATGCGTCGCAATGCGCATATGCAAGTAGCGCGGGGTATCGGCAGGCAGTGAACAGGCAAAGTCCAGTAGCTTAAATTGCTTCTTGTCACTGAACGCCCGCGCGGTAACCCGCTTTCCTTTGTCCCAATAGACAAGACCCACTCCGTCGGAATTATAAAACTGCTCTTCGTACACAATGCCCGCGTCAAACTCAACGCCTGTAGGTGCTTCTATGATGATGCACATAATGGAATCCTCCGATTAGATAAAGAGAGTGCGGGCGGCGGCATCGGAAATAACACCGTACCGTTTTGCGTAACGCTTGCCCGTATCGAATATGTGGAGACCTTCCGCTACCTGATCCGCAATAGATTGTGTAGACAGTCGGAAGGTCTTAGCGCGTTCGATCATGCCGAGCACAAACACAAACTGCCGCATGAGCAAAACCGCATTATCGAAAGAGCGCGGGAACCTCAATTCGACGGTGCCTTGATGATGCAGTCGGATGGCTGCGTATTTTTCCGTAGGCTGGCATAAAGAACCCTCGGGCTGCCTTTGGGTTTTCCAGTTAGACCAGTACTTGCCAAAATGCACCGCCGTCTGTGGGTAGCGTATCGCTCCAAATGAACAATACGTGCCGTCATCCTGCCGCATAACGCGAGTACGGGTAAAAGCACGCATGGTCCAGCACAAACGTATCAGTCGCGCGAGGTGCAGCGGTGACGTGATCAGGTCGGATATGTGCATATGGAGCCCGTAATCCTCACCCGGCTCGTCTGCGTAACGCTCAATCCAGTCAAAGAAAGCACCAAACAGCTCGGGGTGGTCATACATTGACAATGGCGACGTGATGACCTCGATGCCGTTGTCTCCCAAACTCCCGTCCAGCTCGACCGTGAAACACTGGGGCAGGCCGCGCGAAAGAGAAATGCATTCCAGATCGTCGCCCATCGATCCGACCAATTCCCTGCTTTCGTCGTCGTAGTCGTACACCAGATACTCGTACGGTGCATTAATTTCGGCCTCGATACCAATCAGGCCGCGCGATCCTAGCGCACGCGACTTGCAAGCCTCGCCGTTGTGGTAGTCATAAATTGCAATGCTCATAGCTCTAAACCCTCCGGGTTAGATAAAAAGAAAAGGCGGGGATTATTCCCCGCCCAGACATCCGCTGTGCTTGTAAAACTCGGCGATGTCCCCGTGCGAAAAACCGCATAGTTCGATCAGATCAAACTGGACTTTTTCAGCTAGCAGATCAAGCGCCTGTTTGACGGTCTCAAACTCGTCAAAGGAACGCTCTGTCTTGTATTGAACCCGGGTATTGTGAATAGCTAAAGCGAACGCTCCAAGCACTACGTAAGGATCAGGCAGGGATGACAATTCCGATTCCAGCCGGTGGGAAATTGTGTTCAGCACTACATGCAAAGCCGTAGTGCATGCACTAGGATTCCCGCCGGTCTCCGCGCGAAAAACCTCATACGCGTATTCGATTGCTTCCCGCACATTGGTACGTGTAGCAAACAAATCCACGTACAGGGACCGCACAAATTGTATTAACTGTTTCATCATTCACCCTCCGATTTCGGTTCCAGCACAACAACGGGAAACTCGCCGCATGTACGGTGATAATCCCATTCCACCCGGGCGCCGCATTCTGCAATGAACGCCTCAAGATCAAAAGAGCGGCCCTGCCCAAAATGCAACTCCGTCATCCAAAAGCTGCCAAGGCGGGCCAGCAGGTCGCGTGCGCCAGCACGCTCTTGTTCGGTTCCGTAATCCCGAATGTGCTCAATCTCCAAGCGCAGAAACCGTGCTTGGTGCATCGCGTCGGATTTGGTCATCATATTAGTACCCTCCGGTAAAAATAGTCAGCTAACTAGATCAATCGCACCTGCTACACGTAGTGCGGGGTTTCGGCCCCGACCTATTCACTAGGCATAGCGTCCAAATTGATAAAGATCAGGCTAGTTATATCTAACTAGCTAGTGGGTACATCCTCCCACAAAGCGCACACCGTGTCAATACGCGCCCGTGCGCGAGTAACATAAAAAATTGCCCTTTGTCAATACGTGATAACGAAAAGGAATAATGGGATTTGACAGGTAGAAAAAATTGTGCTAGATGGGGTGTACTGGTCGAGTAGCACACCAGATCAGCGAGGGTTGACACGGATTTTTATTTGTGTTAGAGGGGCGCCGGGTTGCTCTCATCGTGCGAATCACGGCCCTATGCGCCCGAGTGCCGGAAACGAAAAATACCTACACGGGATAAAAAAATCCCCTACGGAAGAAAATCCCTCCCATAGGGGAATATCTCTCCTAATCCCTGCTACGCCTGTATTTAGCTACCCCACTACGGGCCTGTCTGGGAAAACCTTGCTACGCTCTTGTGAAGGCCCTTAATCGCTACATTCTGCCCTCTGTCTTCCTAATGCTGTAGGGCTTTTCCTCTTCCCTAGAAAATGAAGGAAATAAAAACGTACAAGGCCGCTCATAATTACCTGTACGCGCAAGGTCGCAACCATGACCATCACCATCACCATGGTGACAAGGGCAGTTGACGCGCAGTGCCCGCCATCGCCATCACCATGACCATCACCATCATGGCTTATATAAACTTGGGGACAGGATCATTTCTTCAAAGTCTCACGGATGCCCGCCTGTTCCATGATCCGGTCCATCGTGGTCAAGGACATATCCGCGCTCCAGTAATCGGAGAAGACTTCCCGGGCATCGGTCTCTACCGCACTGGCAAGCATCGCCACGGTAAACGTGTACGGGGTGCCACCGCTGGTATTGGTAAAATCCACTTCCAAGTAATCCAGTTCCCCGAGCATGTAAAGCACGAAAGCAAAAGGGGTGGACCTCTTGGGGATGGCATGAATCTCCCCTTCTTCATCGCGTACATGGATAGGCTCATACCCAAGCCGACCCGCTCGCTCGATCAAGGCCATGAGATAGAAAGGCACAAGGGCCAAAGACTTGTCGTATTTCTCCATTAGATAAACCTCCTAGGGAATCATATCCATGATGGCATCAACCGCCTGCCTCTTGGAAAGACGATCCAATACCTCGGTAATGGCGGCGCGGGTCTCATCCCGTGCCCGTCCCCTTAATTCGTCATCGAACTCCACCGTTACCGGGAAGTCGGTGATCTTGCCGAAGCATTCCTTCAGGGCGGTGCGTTGGGCTTCCCGATCCTCCGTGTCATCGAAGATGAAGGGGCCAAGTATCTCAAAGGAAGCCCCGCAAATCCCGACCGAAGGATCACCCTCGGTCCATGCAATGGCGCTCTTGGCACTAATCATGCTTTTCCTCCTTTGGCTTAATTGAATGAAGCAATGAATGAAGCTGTTCACTCATCCTATAGTGGCTCCCGTACAGGGCCTTACTTAGCAACTCCCGAGCCTCGCGGCAAAAGACCGGGCCGAACCCGTCCGCATCATGCGCCATGATATCCACCGCATTGTCGTACAGGTCGGCGAGCTTGAGCATCTTGGCCTCACGCGGGGCATACTGCCAGCGTGACACCTCGATCTGCTTACGCAAGCGCCGGTTACCGTCCAAAGGATCGGTGCGGTCCGTCATCCACCACACCAGCGAGGCCACCTCCCGACCAAACCGGGCATGAACTTCCCCAATGGAATGATTGGTATCTTCCACCACGTCATGCAGGTAAGCAGCGGCTATCTGGGCCTCACTCGCGCCCTGCTCATAAACATGCTGCGCGACATTGGCCGGATGCACAATGTAAGGATCGCCCGTGTACTTGCGCA
>Ga0102962_1000035_pt1 | contig 85245 bp, 70 predicted proteins | sample SalPonF2_C_D2_MG_FD_84519 | JGI IMG/M metagenome (GOLD analysis project Ga0102962, IMG submission 84519) | Salt pond soil microbial communities from South San Francisco under conditions of wetland restoration - Salt Pond MetaG SF2_C_D2_MG ...
TCTCGAGGGAGGAAGTCCCCGATGGCCATTCGATTCACGACCTTTGCTGGCGTTGCGATCCTCTCAACCGGGCTCCTGCTCGGCTGCCAGCAGAAGAGCAGCACTCAGGAGCACTCCGCCGCGCCCACGACGGAGGAGCAGCAGCCGAGCGCGAATACGACCGGAGGCGACACCCAGCAAATGCAACAGGACCAGAGCAACGGGACGGAGCAGATGCAGGAAAACGAGAGCAACGGCACCCAGGAGATGCAGCAGGACGAGAGTAACGGAACGGACCAGATGCAGCAGGACAACTCTGGTGCCGAGCAGCCAATGAACGACGGTTCCTCCAACGGCAGCACCGATCAGGGCAACGGTTCGCCGAATTGATCCCGCTCTGTGGCGCACCTCCTTGCCAGTAGCGGCCGACCTTCTGGGTCGGCCGCTTCTCTTGCCGGTTCACTGTAACGCGCATTCCCCGAGTACCATCCAGGCTTTGAGCCCGACGTGCTCGATCCGGATTGATTCGAATGGCCTGGTTGGCTGAACAGCCTCATGAAGCGCTTCCGGGGGAGGTGCCTGGAGGTGAGGTGGTAGTTAGGTACGTGAAACCGCAAGTGGTACTTCCTGCCGTTGGGCTGAAAGTCGGGACCTCGAAGCGCCATGCCTTCCTCCAGTGATGCGTTGGAGCCTGTAGCATCAGCTATCGCGCCACGAATGTTGTCCGGTCAAGAGCGATGCTCAGAGATTACCTCCCGGAGGAAGTTCCAGCGCGCCCCGCGGCCGATCGCATTGACGCCCTATCAGCCCGGATGTTTCATAAACGCCCCGGCGCGCCCCGCTGAGCGTCCTAGTGTCCAGAATCTTTCGCCCTTTGGTTTGGGCAAATGCGCCAGTGTGCTGACGCTTGAGGCCGGCCCAGCGCCATTCCACCAGATCCCGCACGGAGTACAGCAACCGGCATGCCGCGGATCTGCCATGGGCGAATACGGCGAGAAAGCAGCCCCAGGAGCTGCGCCAGCTCGGCCTAGTGTAGCCTCGCACCCTTTATGTGCCAGCCACCCCGATAGCACCTCATCAGCCGGTCGAACGCAGCGCATCAGCCCACCCGCACTCAGGGTCTCCAGGAAGGGCCCGCGACGCGATTAGGCGGACCAACAACAAAGGCGCTGAATCCCTTTCGGCTGATCCTCGCATCCGCGGGCAATCTCCACCTCACGACAGACCCATCGGTTTTTGACCCGTTGATCCCCGCGTCCACGGGGAACCCGTAGCAACGATGGGTGCCGATCTTGCCCGAGTCCGATCGATCCCCGCGCTGCGGGGCACCCGTACAGTGCGGCCCCCTCGCCGGGGCGCAGCCGGCGCTCCCGCTTGGCGTCCGCGCCCTTGACCGGAAGGCCCTGGCGAGGCTATCCAACCTCAGTGTCGCAAAATTGTCCCAAACGCAGCGTAGCACCAAGGTGGGGTGAGGAGAAATTCGATATCACTCAGGACGTTAAGGTGAATTACTCAGGGTGTTAAGGTGGAGGCTAGGGCCGGAATCGAACCGACGTCCACGGATTTGCAGTCCGCTGCATAACCACTCTGCCACCTAGCCATCGCCGGCGCGACGGTGCCGTGTTCCGGCGTCCCTGATGGCGCCGTTACGGCCCGCACAAGCGAAAAAACCTCGATCCGGCGATCGAGGTTCTCGCGTATCGGAAATCTGGAGCGGGAAACGAGACTCGAACTCGCGACCCCAACCTTGGCAAGGTTGTGCTCTACCAACTGAGCTATTCCCGCTTGACTTTTCGGCTGTCTATTGTATCGGCGGACACCGGGGTGTCAAGCGGGCCCCGGCGGCTTACGACGCGCGCCCCGGACGATCCTCGTTGAGCACCGGCCATGCCGCGCGCAGATACTCAATCATCGACCACAGAGTGAGCGCTGCGGCGACGTACAGCCCGGCCACACCCAGGCGGTAGGCAGGAACACCGGGCAGCCCGTGCCGGAGCAGCAGCAGCACCACAGCCACCATCTGCACCGTCGTCTTCAGCTTGCCCAGCACGGAGACCGCAACACTGGCCCGCTTGCCAAGCTCGGCCATCCACTCCCGCAGTGCGGAGACCGTGATCTCGCGCCCGATGATGATCGCGACCGGCAGCGCCATCAGGATCCGGGGGTCCTTCTGCAGGATCGCGATCAGGGCAACCGCCACCATCAGCTTGTCGGCCACCGGATCCAGGAACGCGCCGAAGGACGAGGTCTGCTGCCAGCGCCTTGCCAGGTAGCCGTCCAGCCAGTCGGTCGCCGACGCCAGCGCGAACAGGCATGCCGCGACCACGCCTGACCACCCGAACGGCAGGTAGAAAGCAACCAGAAACAGCGGGATCATCACGATGCGCGCGACCGTTAGCAGGTTGGGGATGGTGGGGCGCATGGCCGGTCTCACGCCTCGTCCGGATGAAAGCTGTCATAGATTCGCTGGGCCAGCTGGCCACTGATCCCGGGCACGCGGGACAACTCCAGCACGTCGGCCCGTGCAACCTGGCGGATGCCGCCGAACTGGCGCAGAAGCTCCCGCCGGCGCTTGGGCCCGAGACCGGGAATCGTCTCAAGGCTGGAGGTCCGGCGCGCCCTGGCCCGGCGCTGCCGGTGCCCGGTGATCGCGAACCGGTGCGCCTCATCGCGCACCTGCTGGATGAGCTGCAGCGCCCCCGAGTCCGGCGGGAGTATAATCGGGACGTCCCGCCCCGACAAGAAGAGCTGCTCCAGCCCCGGCCGGCGGCTGGGCCCTTTCGCCACACCGACCAGCTGCACCTCGTCGACCTGAAGCTCCGCCAGGGCCTCCCGGGCCTGCGTCAGCTGTCCCTTGCCACCATCGATCAGGAGCAGGTCCGGCAGCACCGCTTCCTCCCGCTTGAGGCGGCTGTAACGGCGCCGAACGGCCTGCCGGATGGCCGCATAATCGTCCCCCGGGGTGACGTCGCGGATGTTGAAGCGGCGATAGTCGCTCTTGATCGCGCCTTCCGGCCCGAACACCACGCAGGAGGCCACCGTGGCCTCCCCCATCGTGTGACTGATGTCGAAGCACTCGATGCGGGACGGCGTCTGCTCCAGTTCCAGCGCCTCCTGCAGCTCTGCCAGGCGCGTTGCGCCGCCCGCGTCGGCGGCCATGCGCATGGCGAGTGCCTGCTCGGCGTTCTCGCGGGCCATCGCCACCCAGCGTGCCCGCTCGCCCCGCAGCCGGTGGCGGATCGCGACCCGCCGTCCGGCGTCCTCCGCCAGCATCCGCTCCAGGGTCTCCTCCTCCTCTACGGGCCCGTCGGTCAGGACCTCCGACGGCGCCTTGCGCTCGGCGTAGTACTGGGCCAGGAACGCGGCCCGCAGCTCCGGCTCCTCGGTATCGTCCGGCACCCGCGGGAAGTAGGTCCGGGTCCCCAGTTGGCGGCCACCCCGGATCGTGCCGACCGCAACGCCGTACAGCGCCTCCGCGCGAACCGCGGCGATCACGTCGAAATCTCCGCTGGCGCCACTGACGAACTGCTTCTCCTGCACCCGCCGCAGCTCGATGATCTGGTCACGGTAGCGGGCCGCTAGCTCGTACTCCTGCGCGGCGGCGGCCTGCTCCATGCGCCGGGCGAGGTCATCGATCACCTGGTTGCTGCGGCCCTCGAGAAACTGCACTGCGTGCGCCACATCGCGCGCATATTCGTCACTGCTGATGTAACCGACGCAGGGAGCCGAGCAGCGGTCGATCTGGTACTGCAGGCAGGGTCGGCTGCGGTTGGCGAAAAACGTGTCCTCGCACTGCCGGATGCGGAACAGCCGCTGCATCTCGCGCAGCGTCGCACGCACCGCCCCCGCGCTCGGATAGGGCCCGAAGTACCGCCCTGCCCCGCGTCGCGCCCCGCGATGGAAACCGATGCGGGGAAACGGGTGGTCGCCAGAAAGATGGATGTAGGGGTAGCTCTTGTCGTCGCGTAACAACACGTTGTAGCGGGGCCGATGCTCCTTGATCAGATTGTTTTCGAGCAGCAGGGCCTCCGCCTCGGTACGGGTGATGGTCACTTCCACCCGCGCGACGCGCGCCACCATCGCGCGCGTCTTGGGCGAAGCGACGTCGTTGCGGAAGTAGCTGGACACGCGGCTGCGCAGGTTGCGCGCCTTGCCGACGTAGATGACCTGCCCCTGGTCGTCCAGCATGCGATACACCCCGGGCCGGGTCGGCAACGTCTTGACGAAGGTGACCGGATCAAACGCCTGAGTCACGGCTTGCTGCCTCAATGAGCAATCTCCGCGCGGTGGTGAATACAGCGGCGAACATCTCGCCGGTAAGCCTCCCCGTCTGGGTGTTGTAGCGGCTGCAGTGGTAGGAATCCAGCAACCACGGTCCATGCTGCAGCCGGCGCGCCTGCCCGTGCTCGAACGGGTAGTCTGCCTGACGGCAGCCGAACGCCCGCACAACGGCACGGTGGGCGACGCCTCCCAGGGCAAGCACGACCCGGGGCGGGCAATCCCCGAGCAGCTCCCCCTGCAGGAATGGGTTGCAGCTGCGAACCTCGGCGGCGGTCGGCTTGTTGCCGGGCGGCAGGCACTTGACCGCGTTGGTGATTCGACAGTCATGCAGCACCAGCCCGTCGCCCACCCGGTGTGACTCCGGGCCGCTGGCGAAGCCGAACGCGTACAGCGTCCGGTACAGCAAGATGCCGGCGTGATCCCCGGTGAACGGGCGCCCCGTCGCATTCGCACCATGCCGGCCCGGCGCCAGTCCGACGATCACCAGGTGCGCGCCCGGCCGGCCGAACGTCGGCACCGGACGGCAGTGGTAGCCGGGGTGCTCGCGTGCGACTTCACCCAGGTGTGCCGCGAGCCGCGGGCAGCGGCTGCAGTCCGGGTCGAACGGGGGATACTGCTGGGACATCCCGAAATCTCGCATACCGTCGCAGTGCCCGCATTCGCGGGCACTTCTCCAGCGCTACATCAAACATATCATGTAGCGCCCTGTTCTATCGCCTGTTATCCGCATCACCCACGATTCCGTGACGGATCGCGAGATGGGTCAGCTCGACATCGTTGGCGACGCCGAGCTTCTCGAATAGCCGGTAGCGATAGGTGCTGACGGTCTTCGGACTGATGAACAGCCGGTCGGAGATCTCCTGGATGGTGTGACCCTGCACCACCATCAGCATGATCTGCATCTCCCGCTGCGACAGCTTCTGGAAGTTGTTTCCGCCGCCGTGACCGGGCAGGCTGGAAAGAGCCAGGTTGCGCGCGACGTCGGCATCGATGTACACGTCGCCGCGGCTGACGCGCTTGATCGCGGTGATGATCTCCTCCGCCTCACAGTCCTTGGTCAGGTAGCCTGCGGCGCCGGCCTCCAGTAGACGGCTGGGGTAGGGGTCGTCGGTGTGCACCGACAGCGCGATGATACGAATCTCCGGGTCCTGGTGCAGCAGCTTGCGGGTCGCCTCCAGACCGCCGATGCCGGGCATGCTCACGTCCATCAGCACCACCTGCGGCCGGTGGCTGCGGGCGAGCGTGATCGCCTGCTCACCCGATTCAGCCTCGGCCACTACCTCGATATCCGCGCTATCGGCCAGCAGCCGCCGGATGCCCGTGCGTACCAGCTTGTGGTCGTCCACCAGCAGGACCCGGATCATGCTCTCGTGGCCTCCGCGCGGGCCCGACCGTGACCGGCGCCCGCGCCGGAATGTCTACATGTGCTTGATGACCGCATCACCGAAGCCGGAGCAGGTAACCAGCGTGGCCCCGGGGATCAGCCGCTGGACGTCCTCCTCGACCGTGCGCTTGCCACCGCCCTGGCTCCCCTGCTCCCGCCGCGGACCGGTAGTAAAGGCCGTACGCACCCGCGCCAGGTCGTAAGTGACGGTCTTGGCCGCGATCGCCCCGCCGACCCCCTTGAGAATCAGATCCGCTGCCTCGGTCCAGCCGATATGCCGCAGCATCATCTCCGCGGACAGGATGATCGAGCCCGGGTTGACCCGGTTCTTGCCCGCGTACTTGGGCGCCGTGCCGTGCGTGGCCTCGAACACGGCTACGCCGTCCCCGGCGTTGGCACCCGGAGCGATGCCCATGCCTCCGACCTGGGCCGCAAGGGCGTCCGAAATGTAGTCGCCGTTGAGGTTCAGGGTCGCGATGACGTCATATTCCTCGGGCCGCAGCAGGATTTGCTGCAGGAAATTGTCCGCGATCACGTCCTTGACCACAATGTTGCGACCGGTGCGGGGGTTGGCGAACTGGCACCACGGCCCGTCACCGATCACCTCGGCGCCGAACTCCTCCCGGGCGACCTCGTAGCCCCAGTCGCGGAAAGCGCCCTCCGTGTACTTCATGATATTGCCCTTGTGTACCAGGCTCACCGAGCTGCGGTCGTCGTCGATTGCGTGCTGGATGGCCTTGCGCACGAGGCGTTGCGACCCTTCCCGCGAGACCGGCTTGATCCCGATCCCGGAAGTATTGGGAAAACGGATCTCGCTGACGTCCATCTCGTCGAGCAGGAAGCGGATCACCTTCTTCACTTCCTTCGACCCGGCCGGCCACTCGATGCCCGCGTAGATGTCTTCCGTGTTCTCGCGGAAGATCGTCATGTGGGTATGCTCGGAATCCTTCATGGGCGTCGGTGTGCCCGGGAAGTACCGGATCGGGCGTACGCAGGCGTATAGGTCGAGGATCTGCCGGATGGCGACATTGAGCGAGCGGAACCCCTTGCCCACCGGGGTGGTCAGCGGCCCCTTGATCGAAACCGCGTACTTGCGCATCGCGTCCAGCGTCTCCTCGGGCAGCCACTGGTCCTCCCCGTACAGCCTGGCCGCTTTCTCGCCGGCATAGATCTCCATCCACTGGATCTTGCGCTTGTTGCCGTGGGCTTTCTCTACCGCCGCGTCGACCACGCGGCGCATTACGGGCGTGACGTCGATACCGATGCCGTCGCCCTCGATGAAGGGAATCACGGGCTTTTCGGGAACGTCCAGGGAATAATCCGTGTTGACGGTGATACGCTTTCCCTCCCTGGGAAGCTGGATCTTGCTATAGGCCATGTGAACCTCGAGTACAGGTAAGTGTTCATGCGGCGGCACCGCCGTCGCTCCCGGGCCCCGAGCCGGATGGTATCATGGAATCTTGCCGCCGCCGCATGACGGGGTCTTTTGCACCGCCCGGGCAAGCAAAAAGCCCGGAGCGGTTTCCCGCTCCGGGCCTGACCCGCCATCCGCTAGGCAGGCGACGTCAGAACTGCGCCTCCTCGGTGGAGCCCGTCAGCGCGTTGGTCGAGGCGTTGCCGCCCTGAGCTGAGGTGTTTACGTCGTCGAAGTAGCCGGCTCCGACCTCACGCTGATGCCGCGTGGCGGTGTAGCCGTCCTTCTCGGCGCCGAACTCGGCCTGTTGCAGCTCCACGTAGGCCGCCATCTGCTTCTCCTTGTAGCCCTTGGCCAGGGAGAACATGCTGTAATTCAGGGCGTGGAAGCCGGCCAGCGTGATGAACTGGAACTTGTAGCCCATCGCGCCGAGTTCGTTCTGGAACTTGGCGATGGTGGTGTCGTCCAGGTTCTTGCGCCAGTTGAAGGAGGGCGAGCAGTTGTAGGCCAGCAGCTGATCCGGATAGTCCTGCTTGATCGCCTCGGCGAACTTCTTCGCCTGCTCCAGGTCGGGGGTGGATGTCTCGCACCAGAGCAGGTCCGCGTAGGGCGCGTAGGCCAGTCCGCGGTCGATCGCCTGGTCGATGCCGGGCTTGACGCGGAAGAATCCCTCCACGGTGCGCTCGCCGGTGAGGAAGCGGTGGTCGCGCTCGTCGATATCGGAAGTCAGCAGGTTGGCTGCGTCCGCGTCGGTGCGCGCCAGCAGCACCGTCGGCACGCCGGAAACGTCGGCCGCCAGGCGCGCCGCGTTGAGCTTGGCGATGGCCTCCTGGGTCGGCACCAGTACCTTGCCGCCCATGTGACCGCACTTCTTGGCCGAGGCGAGCTGGTCCTCGAAGTGGACGCCGGCGGCGCCGGCGTCAATCATCGCTTTCATCAGCTCAAAAGCGTTGAGCACGCCGCCGAAGCCGGCCTCGGCATCGGCCACGATGGGCTGGAAGAAGTCGAAGTCGTCCTGCCCTTCGGCCCAGTAGATCTCGTCGGCACGATTGAGCGCGTTGTTGATGCGGCGCACCACAGCGGGGACGCTGTTGGCGGGGTACAGGGACTGGTCAGGGTACATCGTCTCACCCAGGTTGGCGTCACCCGCGACCTGCCAGCCCGAGAGGTAGATGGCCTTGAGGCCCGCCTTGACCTGCTGCAGCGCCTGGTTGCCGGTCAGCGCACCCAGCGCGTTGATGTAGGGCTCGGTGTTGATGTACTTCCAGAGCTTTTCCGCTCCGTGCCGGGCCAGCGTGTGCTCGATCCGGAGCGAGCCGCTCAGCCGCACCACGTCGGCGGCGGTATAGTCCCGCTTGACGTTCTTCCAGCGCGGACTCTCGGCCCACTCCTGTTCGAGTGCTTTCGCAGCTTCTTCACGGGTCATCGCGATATCCCCCTCTCTCTAAAGGGCAAGTGCTCGTAGCCGTTCAAGGCCTGTGAGTGTATTGACTGGAAGCAGCGTGCCGCCGGCCGTCCGCGACGTGCCGGAAGACCGGCCGGCGAACGCCAACGTCCGGCCCGCCCACGCGGAGCCCCCCGTTTCAGGCCTTCGATGTCCGCCAGGTCCGGAGGCAGCGTAGCCGCCGCCGTTGCGCCCGCGGCCGGAATCTGGTAAGACATTCGCCAGCCCGGGGCCGGAACGCGGCCCCCCCGGTACGGATTCGCGGCCGAGGGCGGCAGGCAGATGAGGCTCAGCATCCTGCAATCGGCAATCTCTCGCGACGGTCGCATCCCACGCCCCCGAGTACTCTCCGCCGGTTTTCCCGCTGGCATCGTCCCGTCCCCGCAGAAACGCGGGTACAGGCCCCACTCGGCCTGTACCCGGCGAGATTCAGGCGGCTATCCTACGGTCCGGCATTGAGATTTGACAAGTCAATTTCTTCAATGTTTAGTATTGTTTTGGTTAATGCTTAAGGGGCGCCGCCGTGGCCGATGCATCGTCCGTTCGCCACTACTACAAGCACAACCGTCTCCAGCAGCTCCGCGGCTTTTGCTATGCCGCTCAGACCGGCAGCATATCCAAGGCCGCGGAACGCATGTTCCTGAGCCAGCCTTCGGTCTCCCTGCAGATTCAGGCACTGGAACGCGAGCTGGACGTGATCCTGTTCGAGCGCCGCGGGCCCCGGATCAAGCTTACCCCGGAAGGCCAGGTCCTCTACGAGCTGTCCTTGCCCCTGGTCGAGGGACTGGAAACGCTGCCGGAGAACTTCGCCTCGCAGCGCGGCAACCTGGAGTCGGGGCGCCTGGACATCGCGGCCGGCGAATCGACGCTCCTTTACCTGCTTCCGGACATTGTAGGAACGTTCGCCAAGCTCTACCCCGGCATCCACTTCAACCTGCACAACGTGACCGGCCGCGACGGCCTGGAGATGCTCCGCGCGGACGAGGTGGACATCGCCGTGGGCTCGATGCTGGACGTGCCGGACGACGTCAGCTATTGGCCCATCTACTCCTATGATCCGATGCTCATTACCGCCCGGGACCACCCGCTGGCCCGCCTGGACAAACTCACCCTCAAGGACATCGGCAGCTACGGGCTGATCCTGCCCCCGCGTCACCTGAGCACCTGGCGGGTGGTGAAGCTGGTATTCCAGCAGCACAACGTGGATTTCCACGTCACCCTGGAGGCCGGCGGCTGGGAGGTGATCAAGAAGTACGTGGCGCTGGGCTTCGGTGTATCCATCGTCACCAGTATCTGCCTCACCGGCGACGAGGACCTGATCGCCATCCCCCTGAACGAGTACTTCCCCAAGCGCACCTACGGCGTGGTGACGCGCAAGGGCAAGTTCCTCACGCCGCAGGCCAAGCGCTTCATCGAGCTGATGGACCCGCAGTTCTTCCAGCGGCCCGGCATGCAGGAGCAGAAGCCCGCCGAGGCCGGCACCACCCCCCGCGGCAGCTAGCGGGCGGCGCGGGACGCACACATGGTCGAGGACGATCCCGTCACCATCGGTATTGCCCTGGGCAGCGGCTCCGCCCGCGGCTGGGCCCACATCGGAGTGCTGGAAGCGCTGGCGGAAGCGGGCATCCGCCCCGCCATCGTATGCGGGGCCTCGGTTGGCGCCCTGGTCGGTGGCGCCTATGCCAGCGGCTACATGGACGAATTCGCCCGCTGGATCCGCTCGCTGCGACGCCTGGATGTCGTGCGCATGCTGGATGTGACGGTGCGGGGCGGCGGCTTCATCGAGGGCAGCCGGCTGATGGGTATCCTGGCCGACCGGATTCGCGACGTGCGCATCGAGGAGCTGCACAGCCCCCGCTTCGCCGCGGTCGCGACGGAGCTGGCCACCGGGCATGAGCGCTGGTTCCACGAGGGTTCGCTGCTGCAGGCCATCCGGGCCTCGATCGCCCTGCCCGGCCTGTTCACCCCGGTGCAGGGGGTCGGCAGCCGGTGGCTGGTCGACGGCGGCCTGGTCAACCCGGTCCCGGTCTCGGTCTGCCGCGCGCTCGGCGCGGACATCGTCATCGCGGTGAACCTCAACGGCGACCTCGTCACCCGCGCCCGCAACCACGGACGGCCGGTCCGCCATGTGAGCACCCAGCTCACGGGCAGACCCCCGGAGCGGGACACCGGCGAAACCCACCGCGCAGACCCGGCCCACGAGGTCGCTGCCGGCCGCTTCCGCTGGAACATCCGCAACCTGATCTCGCTGTCCAAGAGCCAGGAGGAAACCGGGCCGGGCCTGTTTGACGTGCTGTCCGCTTCCATCAACATTATGCAGGACCGCATCACCCGCAGCCGCATGGCCGGCGATCCTCCCGACCTGGTGATCAACCCCCGGCTGGCCCGCCTTGGGCTGATGGAGTTCCACCGCGGCCCGGAAGCGATCGCCGAGGGGCGGGCTGCGGTCGAACGCATGGCCTCCGCCCTGGACCACCTGGTCGACCGTCACGGCCAGGTCCCGGCGAACCCGCAGGAGCCGCCGGAACCGTCCTGACCCCGCCGCTCCGGAGAACGCCATGTCCGGTCGACGCCCCCGCGTGATCGCGCTGAACAAGCCCTTCCGGGTCACCTGCCAGTTCCGAAATGACGCTGGACGAGCGACGCTTGCGGACTACCTGCCGGTGCCCGCGGTTTATCCGGCCGGACGCCTGGACCGCGACAGCGAGGGCTTGCTGCTGCTCACCGACGACGGCCGCCTGCAACACCGCATCAGCGCTCCGGGGCGCAAGCTGGCCAAGAGGTACTGGGTCCAGGTCGAGGGGACGCCGGACGCTGAAGCGCTGGCGCGCCTGCGGGCCGGCGTGGCGGTGCGCGCGCGCCGTACGCGGCCGGCCAGCGTGCAGCGCATCCCGGAGCCGGCGCTATGGCCCCGGTCGCCACCCGTGCGCTACCGGGCGCGAATCCCGACCAGCTGGCTGGAGATCGTGCTGCATGAAGGGCGCAACCGGCAGGTCCGGCACATGACCGCCGCGGTCGGTCATCCGACGTTGCGGCTGGTCCGGCACGCCATCGGCACGATCACCGTGGAGGGCCTGGCACCCGGCCAGTGGCGCGACCTTGGGCCCGCGGAGATCCGCCGTCTCCGGGAACCGAACCGCCGGGAGCCAGCTGGCTGAAGCCGTGAATCAGGCGGAGAGCGGCTCGTCTGCCAGGATGATGCCGTCGGCGTCCGCGCAGAGCCAGGCGCCGGGGCGAATCTCCAGCCCGGCGAAGCGCACCGGCACATCCCGCTGGCCCTCGCCACGCTTGGCGCTCCGGCGGGGGTGTACGTTCAGCGCCCTGACGCCGAGGTCGAGCGAGTCGATCTGCGCCGAGTCGCGGATGCAGCCGTAGACGACGACGCCGCTCCAGCCGTTTTCGCTCGCCTTGGTCGCGAGCCGGTCGCCCAACAGGGCACAGCGCGGCGAGCCGCCGCCATCCACCGCCAGCACCCTGCCCCCGCCGGGCTGCTCGAGACTCTCGCGCACCAGCAGGTTGTCCTCGAATACCTTCACGGTGGCTACCGTGCCGGCGAAGGCTGTCCGGGAGCCAAAGCCGCGGAACACGGGCTCGGCGACCTGCAGGCGGTCGCCGTACGCATCGCAGAGGTCGGTGGTGGCGGGGGCCATCTGCCCTTTCTCCGGGTGATTGCGGCCGGATCGGGATTCTACCCGATTGCGGTGGGCCGCAAAAGAAACGGGCCGGCATCGGCCGGCCCGTGCCCGTGCGATGCACCGCCTACTTGTTCGGCGGCGGCGTCATGCGCAGATACGGGCGCAGTTCCTTGTAGCCCTTGGGGAACTTCTGCTTGAGCTCGTCGGGATCCTTGATCGAGGGCACGATCACAACGTCCTCGCCGTCCTTCCAGTTGACCGGCGTGGCCACGCCATAGTTGTCGGTCAACTGCAACGAATCGATCACCCGCAGGATCTCGTCGAAGTTGCGTCCCGTGCTCGCCGGATACGTGATCGTCAACCGGACCTTCTTGTCCGGATCGATCACGAACACCGAACGCACGGTGGCCGTGTTATCGGCGTTCGGGTGGATCATGTCATACAGGTCGGATACCTTCCGGTCGTGATCGGCGATGATCGGGAAGTTGACCTGGGTATGCTGGGTCTCGTTGATGTCCTTGATCCAGCCCTCGTGCGAATCCACCGGGTCGACGCTCAGGGCCAGCGCCTTGACGTTGCGCTTGCGGAACTCGTCGGCGAGCTTCGCAGTATAGCCCAGCTCCGTGGTGCACACCGGCGTGTAGTCTGCCGGATGGGAGAACAGCACGACCCAGCTGTCACCGGCCCAGTCGTAGAAGTGCAGCTTGCCGACGGTGGAATCCTGGGTGAAGTCGGGTGCCGTGTCGCCTAGTCTCAGAGCCATGTCCTGGTACCTCCTGTTCCGTGTCAGCGGTCGGGTCCACGGTGGTTGCCACCCGCGTCCCGGGTGCGGACATGATAAGTATGGCATGCAGAATTACAAAAGCGCGGAAAGTTGTTTATCCATAACTTTCCGGCATAATGGCCCGTCCCGCCGGGACGGGAGGAGCGCGGCAACGCTCCCCGCGGCGACCGTAAGCCGGCCGCGGTTCCCGCGACCGCATCGACATATTCTGATCCACGGATCATGACCTTTCAAAGACAGCCGCTTCCGCACTGCCCCGGTGAGAGCATGCCGCGCCTCGGAAAGCTCGTGCGCGCCGAGGGCCCGGCCCGGGAGTTAAAGCTGCGGCGAGCGGACGCAACGCCACCACCGCCGCTCCTCGCGCCTAGCCGGCCGGACCGACGGAGATGCCGAGATGTGGCATTACCTCTGGCGCGATTAGTATGATGGCGCCACCGCCCGCCAGGACTCGTTTGCGCCTATGGCCTTCGACGACACGCTGTTCGCCAGATACCCGGACCAGGTCCGGGATACCCTGAAGCACCGGTTCCTGAACGCGATCCCGCATAACGAGACCCTGGGGATCCGGTTCGTCGCCGCGGAACCCGGCTCGGCCACCCTGTGCCTGCCCTACCGGGACGAGCAGGTGGGCAATCCCGACAACGGCGTCATCCACGGCGGCGTGATCACCTCGCTGATCGACAGCGTCTCGGGGCTCGCCGTGTTCTGCTCGCTGCCCGACTTCGAGAGCATCGCCACGCTGGACCTGCGGATCGACTACATGAAGCCGGCGCGGCCCGGCGGGGACCTGTTCGCCCGTGCCGACTGCTACAAGCGCACACGCCAGATCGCGTTCGTCCGGGCGCTGGCCTACCAGGACGCTCCCGACAACCCCGTCGCCACCAGCGTATCCTCGTTCATGCGCGGCGCGGGCCGCCATGCCGGCGTCTCGCGCGAGGAAAAGGCCTCATGAGCCTGTACGAGATGGTCGCGCGCGCGCGCGCGACAGGGGACTACACGGGACTCATCAGTGCGGTGCCCTACGCTGCGCTGCTGGGCATGCGCATGCGTCGGGAGGACGGCCGGCTGCTGTTTCACCTGCCCTTCAACCAACGTAACATCGGCAACGTGATGCTTCCCGCGCTGCACGGCGGGGTTATCGGCGGCTTCATGGAGCATGCCGCCATCTGCCAGCTGATCGCCGAGCGCGAGTCCGTGCAGATGCCCAAGACCATCGATTTCTCGATAGACTATCTGCGCTCCGGACGGGCCACCGACACCTATGCGGTGTGCCGGGTGACCAAGCAGGGAAAGCGCGTGGCGCACGTGGGCGTGGATGGCTGGCAGGCGTCCCCGGACAAGCCCATCGCCGTCGCCCGGGCCCACTTCCTGCTCACCTGACAGGCATCCCGGTACCGGCGGTTTCGCCGCAAGGAATGCAGCCACCGAATCCCGCCGCAGCCGAGAGGGAGCCATGACGGAGCAGATCGATCTCGACACCGCGGGCCGCGAGCAGCAGCCCGCGAACCACGAGTGCGGGACCCGCAACCTGATCCTGTATCGCCGCGGACTTGGCATGGGCCTTGCGCGGCTGCCCTTCCGATACGAGCACAACCCATCGTGCGCGGTGCCGTCGGATTCGGTAGCGGCGCCGGTCCGCGGGACCCGGTGCGGGAGATGTCTGACCGGGCACCCGACCATGGCCTGGAAACCTCCAGGCGGCAATCACCCAAGCAGGAGTCAGCCATGTCGGACGTTCGTTTCGATGGAAAAACGGTCATCGTCACCGGTGCCGGGGGCGCACTCGGACGCACCTACTCCCTGATGTTCGCTTCGCGCGGGGCCAACGTCGTGGTCAATGACCTCGGCGGCAGCACCCAGGGCGAGGGCGCCAGCAAGTCGGCTGCCGACAAGGTGGTGGAGGAGATCCAGACCGCCGGCGGCACCGCAGTGGCGAGCTACGACTCGGTTACCGAAATGGACAACGCGCAGAAGATCGTACAGACGGCGCTGGACACCTTCGGCGGCGTGCACGCGCTGGTCAACAACGCCGGTATCCTGCGCGACAAATCCTTCGCCAAAATGAGTGAGCAAGACTGGGACATGGTCCACAAGGTGCACCTCCGGGGCGCTTTCTGCATGACCAAGGCGGTCTGGGAGCACTTCCGTGAGCAGTCCTATGGCCGCGTGGTCAACACCTCGTCGGCGGCCGGCCTGTACGGCAACTTCGGCCAGGCCAACTACTCGGCGGCCAAGATGGGGCTGGTCGGCTTTGGCCAGACGCTGGCGCTGGAAGGCGTCAAGTACGACATCAAGAGCAACATCGTCGCCCCGATCGCGCGCTCCCGCATGACGGAAGAGCTGCTGCCACCGGAGGTGCTCAAGATGATCGAGCCCGAGACGGTGGCCCCGCTGGTCGGCTACCTGTGCAGCGAGGAATGCCAGGAGAGCGGCCAGGTGTTCGAGGTCGGCGCCGGCCGCGTGTTCCACGTCAAGCTCCACCGCGGCGCCGGGTTCAAGAGCGGCGCGGAGAACGGCGTGGCCTCGCTCGAGGAGATCCGCGACAACTGGAGCAAGATCATGGATCTCAGCGAGCTGACCGCGGTGAACTCGCTGCAGGAATCCACCATGGGCTTCATCCAGTAGGGCGCTGTCAGTTGTCCGACGCGGGAAGGGGCGCCCCCGGCGCCCCTTCCTCGTTTGCGGCCTTTCCAAAGCGCGGAATGACACGTCAGTCCCGCGCACCCGGGCTAGATCACAGCGCGGCTGATCAACTCCTTCATGATCTCGTTGCTGCCGCCGTAGATACGCTGCACCCGCCCGTCCACGAACGCCTTCGCCACGGGGAACTCCAGCATGTAGCCGTAGCCGCCGTGGAGCTGCACGCAGTCGTCAGTCAGGGCCCACTGCATCTCCGAGCACCAGTACTTGGCCATGGCCGCGGTGGTGACGTCGAGCTTGCCCTGCAGGTGCTGCTCGATGCAGTGATCGATGAAGATGCGCCCGATGGTCACGTTGGTTTTGAGCTCGGCGAGCTTGAAACGCGTGTTCTGGAACTTCGCGATCGGCTGCCCGAACGCCCGGCGCTCCTTGGTATATTCGATGGTCTTCTCCAGCGTGCGCTCGGCCGCGCAGATCGAATTGATGCCGATCACCAGGCGCTCCTGCACCAGTTCGTTCATCAGGTAGGCGAAGCCCTGGCCTTCCTGGCCGAGCAGGTTCTCTTTCGGCACCCGGACATCGTTGAAGAACAGCTCCGCCGTGTCCTGGGCCTTCATCCCCACCTTCTTCAGCTTGCGTCCCTTCTCGAAGCCCTCGCTCCCGGCCTCGACCACGATCAGGCTGATACCCTTGGCGCCAGCGCCCGGGTCGGTCTTGCAAACCACGATCACCAGTTCCGACATGTAGCCGTTCGTGATGAACGTCTTCTGCCCGCTGACGACGTAGTGCTCACGCTCGCGGCGTGCCGTGGTGCGCACCGCCTGGAGATCGGAGCCGGTGCCCGGCTCGGTCATCGCGATGGCTCCGATCAGCTCACCCTTGGCCATCTTCGGCAGCCAGCGCCGGTGCTGCTCCTCGTTGCCATACTTGTAGATGTACGGCGCTACGATGTCGTTGTGCAGGCCGAAGCCGGGACCGCTGGTGCCGGCGCGCGCCTGTTCCTCCATCATCACCACGGAGAACAGAAAGTCACCGGCGGCGCCCCCGTACTCTTCCGGCACAGACATGCACAGCAGCCCGGCGTCCCCGGCCTTGCGCCACAAGTCGCGGGAAACCTGGCCCTCGTCCTCCCACTGTTCGTGGTACGGGACCACCTCCTTCTCGTAGAAACGTCGGACCGTGCTGCGAAAGATTTCATGTTCCTCGCGGAACAGTGGTCGCTGTACAGGCATGAAACCACCTCGGTATCTCGGGAATGACGCGCATGAGAGGTCCACAGGTCACAGCGCGGGACGGCCATGGCGGACCGCCGTCTGCTAGAATCCTGCATCTTTCCGGTTGATCGTCGAGGAGCCTCACCGGCTCCCCGCCTGACGCGGAGGCAGCGCGTGTCCGACCATGCCAGGGAAATCCTCCAGACCCGCTATCGTCTCGACCGCTGGGCAGGCGCGGTGGGACTGCAGATCGAGGCCGTGTCCGACGATCGTCTACGCCTGAGGTTACCGTATAGCGAGGACAATATGAATCTGGGCGGCCGCCTGCACGGCGGTGTTATCGCCACGGCGCTGGTGGACGCAGGCAAGCTGCTTGCCCGCTGGCTCGCCAGCGACGCCAGCGTCGAAATTACGCCGCTGGATTTCCAAATCTTCTATCTCCGCGCCGGCGGCCGGCATCCTGTCACGGCCGAGGTGCGCCTGCTGCGCCGTACGCGCACCGTCCTGTTCCTCGAGGGCCACGCCGCCCACGAGGACGGCCGCACGCTGGCGACCGCCGCGCTGTCCCTGCGCACGTTCGATGCGGCCTTGCGCGGCCGCGACGAGGACCACACCGACCTGGCCGCTGCGATGCGCCTGGTCCCCGGCCGGCAGGCCCTGGAGCATCCCCTGGGCGAATTGTTCAACCAGCGCTTCCAGCGCGCCGGTCGGCCGGTGCGCATCGGGCACCTGGAGCAGGGCCTGGGCTATATCGACCAGGAACCCGAAGCGCGCATCGAGGATGATACCGGCACGGTCGCTCCGGGTTACCTGCTCCTGCTGTTCGATCGCATGGGCAGCGTCGTTTCGGGCACCTGGGCGCGCGAGCGCGTGATGTCCGTCACCGTCTCGATGCAGCTCTCCTTCTGCGGACCAGCGACGCGCGCGCCCCTGCGGGTGATCGGCCGTACCCAGCGCCACTACGGCGAGCTCAGCCACAATCGAGTGGAAATCTACGCCCGCGAGTCTGGCCGCCTGCTGCTCAGCGGGCAGGTCACCCACCTGCTGCGACCACAACGGCGCGCAGGCGGCTGACGCCGGTATGCGCCACGCCGGATGTTCCCGGACCCGGTAGCCGGCGCGGATCGTTTCACGCCGCCTTCGCCGACCGCAGCCCGGCCGATCCCTATTGCGTCAGCGAGGCAAAGCGCTCGACGTGGTGGTCCCGGTTGCCGAACAGGTTGTCGAACATGGTCAGCCGGCGGAAATAATGGCCGATGTCCAGCTCGTCGGTCATCCCGATCCCGCCGTGCAGCTGGATCGCCTCCTGGCCCACGAAGCGCGATGCCTTGCCCAGGTAGGCCTTGGCCGCGGACACCGCCCGCTTGCGCTCGTCGGCGTCCTCCTCGTCGACCTTCATCGAGACCATGTAGGACATGGAGCGCGCCTGTTCCACCTCCACGAACATGTCCACCAATGCGTGCTGGATTACCTGGAAGGAACCGATCGGCACGCCGAACTGCTTACGTGTCTTGACGTAGTCGGCGGTACGCCGGAACACCGCGTCCATGGCCCCGTAGGCGTCGCTGCAGACGGCTGCGGTGGCATAATCCACCACCCGCTCGATCAATGGCAGCGCGTTGTTCTCCTCGCCGAGCAGGGCATCGGCAGTGACGCGCACCCCGTCCAGGGAGACCTCGCCGCCCAGGGTCCCATTGAGCAGCCGGTAGGGCTTCACGCCGAGCCCGTCAGCATCGGCATCGACCAGGAACAGGCTGATGCCCTGGGCGTCGCTGTCGCCACCGCCGGTGCGGGCCGACACGATGAGCTTGTCCGCGTTGGGCGCGTTAAGCACCACCGGCTTGGTGCCGCTGAGCTTGTACCCGCTGCCGCTCTTCTCCGCCCGGGTCGCCACGTGGGCCAGGTCGTAACGGCCGCCCTGCTCGGCGAAACCGAAGGCAAGCTGGAGCTCACCCTCGATCAGGCCCGGGACCAGCGCCTTCTGCTGCGCGCCGTTGCCGCCCAGTGCCAGGGCCTTGCCGCCCAGCACAACGGTCGCCACGTAAGGCTCCAGAACCATCCCCCGGCCGAAGCTCTCCATCACCAGCATGGTCTCTACACCGGTGCCGCCGAAGCCGCCGACGTCCTCCGGCAAGGGAATACCCAACCAGCCCAGCCCGCCGAAGTTCTTCCAGTGGTCCTTGCTGTAGCCCTCGGGGCGGTCCAGGATCTTGAGCCGCTGCTCGAACTGATAGTCCTTCTCGACGAATCGCTCCACGCTGTCGCGGACCATCTGCTGTTCGTCTGTAAGCGAAAAATCCATGTCAAACCCCTCAGCCCAGGCCAAGAATGTTCTTGGCGATCACGTTCTTCTGGATCTCGTTGCTGCCGCCGTAGATGGTCGACGCTCGCAGAAAGTTGTAGCGCAGCGTCGAAGTGTTGTACTCGCGCATGCCGATCGCTTCCTCGGTGTGCCACGGCAGCGAAAGGTAGCCGCCCATCTCCAGCAGCGCCTCGGTGATGCCCTGCTGCAGCTGCGTGCCCTTGATCTTCAGCCCCGATGACTCCGGTCCCGGGGGATTGCCCCGGGCCATCGCGTCCAGGGTGCGGAAGTTGGTGTACTCCAGTGCCTTCAGGTCGATCTCCAGCTCCGCGATCCGCCGCCGGACGTCGGGATCTTCCAGCAGCGGCGCCCCGTTGACGGTATCCTGGCCGGCGATGCGCTTCAGGCGCGCGATCTGCTTGGTGGACTCCGGCACGCCGGCAATCCCCGTGCGCTCATGTCCCAGCAGGTACTTGGCCAGCGTCCAGCCCTGGCCTTCCTCGCCCACGCGGTTATTGACCGGCACCTTGACGTCGGTGAGGAACACCTCGTTCAGGTGATGCACGCCGTCGATGGTGATGATCGGCCGGACCTCGATCCCGGGGCTGTTCATGTCGATCAGCAGGAAAGAGATCCCCTGCTGCTTGCGCCCCTCGCTGCTGGTCCGCACCAGGCAGAACATCATGTCCGCCCAGTGGGCCTGGGTGGTCCAGATCTTCTGACCGTTGACGACGTAGTGATCGCCTTTCCGCTTCGCCGCGGTCTTCAGCGAAGCCAGATCGGAGCCCGCGCCCGGCTCCGAGTAACCCTGGCACCACAGCTGCCGGCCGGTCCGGATCTTCGGGAGATACTCCTCCTTCTGCTCGTCGGTGCCGAAAGCCATGATCACCGGTGCCACCATGGCGACGCCGAAAGGGCTCACGTTGGGTGCCGAGGCCAGCGCGCGCTCCTGTGCGAAAATGTAACGCTCGGTCGCGGTCCAGCCCGGGCCACCGAACTCCTCGGGCCAGTTGGCGGCCAACCAGCCCTTCTCCCCGAGCTTACGTTCCCAGGCGACCTGCTCGTCCTTGCTCAGCTCGAGGCCGAGTTCGACCTTCTGCTTGATTTCTTCCGGGAGGTTTTCAGCGAACCACTGCCGTACCTCTTCCTGGAACTTGCGTTCCCCCGGCGTAAAGTCAATATTCATCGTCTGCCTCTCTGCCGGGGCCCGGCGAACCGGTAGCACCCGGGTCCTGGATGTGGATTAACGCGCAACCGGAATCGGGGCATGGTACCAGCGGACCGCAGCGCCGTCATGACAGCCCTCCGCCCAATACGACCGCGATGATGCAGCGAACCCACGCAAACGTCCCGCTGTTTCCGGCGTCCCCCGCCCATGGCGATGTGGCCCGCGCACTGGCGGTGCGCTTCGCCCTGCCGCTGGTCAAGCGCCGGCCACCGGCCGGTCCCGCCTTGCGGGTTGACAACCACGGGGTCTGCCTGCTGGACGGTGCGAACCGGTTCAAGCCGCTGCGCGCGGATTTTCTGCACGGCGAGACCGGCTATCGGCAGCGTCACGGCGGCGGCGTGGACCAGGCCCTGGCGCGCGCCGCCGGGCTGCGTCGGGGCCACCGCCCCGAGGTGCTCGACGCAACCGCGGGACTCGGGCGGGACGGGTTTGTGCTCGCCGCGCTCGGTAGCCGCGTGCGCCTGATCGAACGCTCGGGCGCGATCGCCTGCCTGCTCGCTGACGGACTCGGGCGCGCCGCGCGCGAACCCGGCCCGGCCTCGCTGGCGGTCGCGCGCACCACGCTGGAGCATGCCGAGGCCATCGAGGTCATGGGGGCTCGCCGGGAGGCGGCTGCCGACGTGGTCTACCTGGACCCGATGTATCCGGAGCGCCGCAAGTCCGCCCTGCCCGGTCGCGAAATGCAGCTGCTGCGGGAGATCGTCGGAACGGGGGATGACGGACCCGCGCTGCTGGCAGCCGCGCTGGCGCATGCACGGCGCCGCGTAGTGGTGAAACGACCACGGCAGGCACCGGCCCTGGACGGGCGTGCGCCGGATTTCACCATCGAGACGCGGAATACGCGATACGATGTATACAGGACGCGAGTCCCCGGCATGGCTTGCGGCCGGTCGGGGGGGTGAGCCGGATCGGGCCATAAGGCTGGACAAAGCCGGCAAACCTCCGGTTTCGTGATGGAGACGGACATGGGGCTTTATGCGGATCGAATCTTCCCCTGGCTGCTGGACCGCGTCACGCGCGGCGTCTACCGCGACCGCGAGGCGCTGCTGCGGGAAGCCTCCGGACGCGTGCTGGAGATCGGCGTCGGCACCGGCATCAATCTCCCTCTGTACGATCCGGCGAAGGTGACCGAGGTGGTCGGGATCGAGCCCTCGGCGGCGATGCTGGAGAAGGCCCGGGAACGCATCCGCGAGGCCGCCGTGAAACTGCCGGTGCGACTGCAGCAGGCGTCGGCGGAGGCGCTCCCGTTCCGGGACGCGAGCTTCGATAGCATCATCGCCTGCCTGGTGTTCTGCACCATTCCGGACGCGCGCCGGGCAACCGCGGAGATGGTGCGGGTGCTGCGCCCCGGGGGTCGGGTGCTGGTCTTCGAGCACACTCGTTCACCGGAACGACCGGTGGCCAGGTGGCAGGACCGGATCGACCCGCTGTGGTCCCGGGTGGCCTGCGGCTGTCACATCAACCGGTCCACCCGACACCTGTTCGAGGAGATGGGCCTGAAGTTCCAGCGCATCGACAGCTACTATCATCCCAAGATGGGCAGCAGGATCTCCGCCCACGTCATCACGGGCATCGCCACGCGCGCGCCGGACGGTGAGGCCGTCAGTCGCTGAACCACGCGGTCGGGAAGTCTGCCGTGTAGCCTTCGCTCACCTGCAGTGACGCCGCCAGCCCGCGGGCCCGGGGCAGCTCGTAGCGGAAGAAATAGCGGCATGTGCCGATCTTGCCCCGGTAGAATGCGCCTTCCCCCGCCCTGGCGCCGATCAGCGCGCGGGAGGCGCGGGACGCCTGGCGCAGCCACTGCCAGCCCACCGCGACCAGCCCGAACATCTCCAGGAACACCGTCGCGTCGGCCAGGCCGTGCACCGGGTCGCCCGCCGCCATCCGATCCAGGCGCTGCGCAGCCACCTGCCGCAGTGTCCCGGCGGCATCCTCCAACGCTTCGCATTCCCCGTCCAGGCCGCCGCAGTCACGCGCCTCCTCCACCGCCGCGTCGATCCGCGCCAGGAACAGGTGGAAGCCCAGGCCGTCGTCCTGGCGCAGCTTGCGCCCCAGCAGATCCAGCCCCTGGATCCCGGTGGTCCCTTCGTGGATCGGGTGGATCCGGGCATCGCGGTAGAGCTGCTCCAGCACGTAGTCGTCGCAGTAGCCGGCACCCCCCAGGCACTGGAGCCCCGCGCTCACGGACTGGATCGCGGTCTCCGATGGCCAGGTCTTGGCCACCGGCGTGAGCAGGTCCAGCAGCGCCGCCGCCTCCTCCCGCTCACGGCCGTCGGCCGCCTCCGCCAGGTCCGCGTAGCGAGCGGTCTGCAGCAACAGCGCCAGGGAACCCTCGACCACCGCGCGCTGGAACAGCAGCATCCGGCGCAGGTCCGGATGCTGCCAGATCATTACCGGCGATGCGTTCGGGTCCCGGTTATCGAGCGGACGGCCCTGAGGGCGCTGGGCAGCGTAGTCCAGCGACGCGTAATAGGCGGCGGACGCGATGCCCGCGGCCCCCACCCCCACGTCGACCCGCGCGTGGTTCATCATCTGAAACATGTGCCGCAGCCCCTGGTTCGGCTCGCCCACCAGCCAGGCGCGGCAGTCGCCGCCCTCGCCGAAGTTGAGCTGTACGATGGGCGCCCCACGGTAGCCCATCTTGTGGAACAGGTTGGCCACGCGCACGTCATTGTCGACCAGGCCGCGATCCGGCTCCGGACGCTCCCGCGGCACCACGAACAGCGAGACGCCCCGGATGCCGGCGGGAGCTCCCTCGATCCGTGCCAGCAGCAGGTGCACGACGTTATCGACTCCGTCGTGGTCTCCGGCCGAAGTAAACACCTTCTGACCGTGCACCCGATAGCTGCCGTCGCCTGCCGGGTGGGCGGTGGTGCTCAGATCCGCCAGGGAGCTGCCCGCGTGCGGTTCCGTCAGCGCCATGGTCCCCTGCCAGCGGCCCTCCAGCATGGGCGGCAGGTAGGTGCGGCGCAGGGCGCCGTCGCCGAAGCTCTCGATCAGTCGAGCCGCACCGCCAGTAAGGAAGGGGTACACGCTTAGCGAGTAGTTCGCCGCCGAGACCACGAAGCGAAACGCGGTAGTCAGCAGGAACGGCAGCTGCGCGCCGCCGACCGCCTCGTCGGCACCCGCACCGATCCAGCCGGCCTCGCCGCACTCACGCATGAACTCGCGCACCACGGGGTGCACCCGCACTTGCCCGGCTTCCAGGACGGGCGGCTTCCGATCCATGTCCACCAGGAACGGGCGCATCCGCTCGCGCCCCAGGCGCATGGCCGAGTCCAGTACCATGTCGGCGGTCTCGGCGTCGTGCGCCGCGTACCGCGGCAAGACCGACAAGCCGCCGACATCGAATACCTCGTGCAACAGGAAGCGCAGGTTGCGCTCGCTGACGAACTTTTCGCTCACGGAAGCGTCTCCTCGAAACGGATTGCCGCGCGCGGGTCTGTACCCGCCGCGCGGCTTCCGGCAATAGATGCTGGCCCGGCCCCAGATACTAACCCGGACGCAGGCAATGGCTCACCCAACGGCGTGCGGGTCGGCCGAGGCCGACAGCAATGCCGACCCGTGCGTGGCACCCGGCCCGGGGCGACCTCCCTTCCTGTCCCTGCCTTCGCGGCCCCCGGCTCCGGGCCATTCTTGCCGGCCCAGCCCGGTGTCGCCGCCGGCAGTGCCGCTCCGCCCGCCGTTGCTTGCGAAGCGCGTCGCTGGAACGAGCCGCCACTGACACGGTACCTGCCGGGAGCCGACGCCGCGACCACCGCGCCCGGCCGTCCTGAATTCCCATGACGCCGGGGCGCCGGCTATGGGCCGTCGGGTGATTGATGTAGAATTTCCGTCTCTTCGTCTTCAGAGCGACCGCCCCACAGTCAAGGACCATTTCTCATGTCGGACAACAAGCGCAGTCAGGTGGTGACCCAGGGCCCCCAGCGAACTCCCAACCGGGCCATGCTGCGGGCGGTGGGGTTCGGCGACCAGGATTTCGACAAGCCGATCGTCGGCATCGCCAACGGCTACAGCACCATCACGCCCTGCAACCTGGGTCTGAACGTGCTCGCCCAGCGCGCCGACCGGGCGCTGCGGGCCGCGGGCGCGATGCCGCAGATGTTCGGCACGATCACCGTCAGCGACGGCATCTCCATGGGCACGCCGGGCATGCGCTATTCGCTGGTCTCGCGTGAGGTGATCGCCGATTCCATCGAGACCGTGGGCAACGCGCAGAGCATGGACGGCATGCTCGCCATCGGCGGCTGCGACAAGAACATGCCCGGTGCCGTGATCGCCCTGGCGCGCCTGAACATCCCCTCGGTATTCGTGTACGGGGGGACCATCAAGCCGGGCCACTACAAGGGCGAGGATCTGACCATCGTGAGCGCCTTCGAGGCGGTGGGCGCGTACTCGGCGCATCGCATCGACGAGCATGAATTGCTCGAGATCGAGCGCCATGCCTGCCCCGGGGCGGGCTCCTGCGGCGGCATGTACACCGCCAACACCATGTCCTCGGCCTTCGAGGCGATGGGGATCAGCATCCCGTGGTCATCGACCATGGCGGCGGAGGATTCGGAGAAGGCCGACAGTGCGGCGCTGTCGGCCGAAGCGCTGATGCAGGCGATCCGCCGCCAGATCCGGCCACGCGACCTGCTCACGCGCAAGGCCTTCGAAAACGCCATCAGCGTGGTGCTGGCGCTGGGTGGCTCGACCAACGCGGTGCTGCACCTGCTGGCCATCGCCCACGCGGCCGACGTGGAGCTCGCGATCGACGACTTCGAGGAGATCCGGCAACGCGTTCCGGTGCTGTGCGACCTGAAGCCCTCCGGGCGCCACGTGGTGACAGAGTTCCACCGCGCCGGCGGGGTTCCGCAGGTCATGAAGATGCTGCTGGACCACGGGCTCCTGCACGGCGACTGCCTGAGCGTGACCGGCAAGACCCTGGCGGCGATCGTGGCGGACCTGCCCGCCGAGCCACCGTCCGACCAGGACATCATCCACCGCTGGGAGCAGCCGGTGTACCCCCGGGGGCACCTCGCGATCCTCAAGGGAAACCTGGCCGAGGAAGGCGCCGTCGCCAAGGTCTCCGGGGTCAAGCAGCGCAGCATCACCGGGCCCGCGCGGGTGTTCGACTCCGAGGAACAGTGCATGCAGGCGATCGTGGACGGCAAGATCACCGAAGGCGATGTCCTGGTAATCCGCTATGAGGGGCCCCGCGGCGGTCCGGGCATGCGCGAAATGCTCTCGCCCACATCCGCGATCGTCGGCTCGGGCCTCGGTGACAAGGTCGGCCTGATCACGGATGGGCGTTTTTCCGGAGGCACCTATGGCCTGGTGGTCGGACATGTGGCCCCGGAAGCGGCCGTCGGCGGGACCATCGCGCTGGTTCGGGAGGGCGACAGCATCACCATCGACGCCGACCAGCGACTGCTGCAGCTGAACGTCCCGGATGCTGAGCTCGCTCGCCGTCGTGGCGCCTTCCACATCCCGGAACCACGTGAAACGCGTGGTGTGCTGGGCAAGTACGCGCGCCTGGTCTCGAGCGCCAGCCAAGGTGCGGTTACCGACTGAGGCAGCGGGTCGCCGGGGGATTTGGGTCGACGCTTCCGCGGCCACCGGTTTTCGGTGGACCGCTCCAGGCGGGCGACAGGATCCGGACGAATCAGGGGGTCCCCTGGATCGACTCAATCCGGGCGCGTCCCTTGACGAACAGCTCCGCCGGCTGGACGGCACTGCCCTGCGCGTACTCCATTCCCAGGGTCCGGAGACGTTGCAGGGTGCCCGGAGTGTCGACGCCCTGGGCCACCGTATCAAGCCCCATCAACCCGGCGATCCGGTTCAGGGATTCCACCATGGCCGCGTCGATCGGGTTCCCGGTCATGCCCCGGATCAGCTTGGCGTCGACCTTGAGCATGTCGATCTGCAGGCTCTTGAGGTACATGAAGGAGCTCGCCCCGCTGCCAAAATCGTCCAGCGCCACACGGCAGCCGCGCTCCCGCACGCGGTGGATGAATGCCATGGTCACCGTGGGATTGGCGAGCGCGGCGGTTTCGCTGATCTCGAAGCACATGCGGGCCGCATCGGCACCGCTGCGGCGCAGCTCCGACTCGACGTAGTCGCAGAATCCTTCGGCGGCCAAGGCCTGGCCCGACAGGTTCAGTGAATAGAATCCTTCCCCCGCGTCCGGGTTCTGTGCCAATCGAGTGAGGGCCGCCCGCACCGCCCAGCGGTCGATGCTTTCCATCAGCCCGTACCGTTCGGCGCCCGGCACGAAGGCGCTCGGCGACATCAGCCGCCCGTTCTCGTCGGTCATGCGCAGCAACAGCTCTCTTCCGGGCGGCAGGTCCATACCCTGCCCCTGTCGCAGGGGCTGGATTCGTTCCGAGTAGAGCACGAAGCGTTTCTCCTCCAGCGCCTCGTAAATCCGGTGGAGCCATTGCAGTTCCCCGTGGCGGTGGGCGATCGCGATCTCGTCCGGCTGATACAGGTAAACACGGTTGCGCCCCTGCTCCTTGGCCATGTAGCAGGCGGAGTCCGCGGCCGCAAGAAGTTCGCTGACGGTGCCGCTGCGTGCCAGCACCGGAACCACGCCCGCACTGATGCTGACCTCGAAGCTCATGCGCTCCCAGACAAAGCGGAACTGGGCCGCGATCTCCCGCAGGGTCCCGGCCACCTTCTCGGCTTCCTGCAGGCCGCAATTGAACAGCAGCACCGCGAACCCGTCACCGCCGAGCCGGGCAAGGACGTCGTTGCCCCGTACCCGGGACCGAAGGAGCTGCCCCACCTGACGGAGCAGCTCGTCGCCGCCGGCGTGGCCGCAGGTTTCGGTGATCAGGTTGAACTGGTCGATTTCCAGGTAGCACAGCGCATGCTCGCGATGATGGAAGCGCGCCGTGTGCACCGCGTGGGTCAGCTTCGCCTCGAGCTCCGAGCGGTTGATCAGGCCGGTGAGCGGATCGTGCTTGGCCTGGTACTCGATCTGGGATGCCATGCGGCGCTCCTGGCTGACGTCGTGCACTACCATTACCGCACCCGTGGTGGCGCCTTCGCGGTCGTGGATGGGAGCCACCGAGCCGTTCACAGCAAAGACCGTGCCTTCGGGCCCGGCCATGGTCACCTCGTCCTCCAGAGAGACCGGCCGCCCTTCGGACAAGCAGGCCGCAAGGGGGTCCTCCAGCGGTTGGTTGCCGTCCGCGCCGAACAGTCGCACCACGTCGGAGCCGGGCCTGCCCAGCGCGTCGTCCAGCCGCCATCCGGTCAGTCGTTCCGCAACCGGGTTGAGGTAGTCGACGCGTCCGCTGACGTCCGTGCTCACCACGCCGTCTGCGATCGAGCTGAGGGTAACCTGGGCCCGTTCCCGCTCCGCGACCAGTCGCGCCTTCGCCGCTCGACGCTCGCTTTGGCGAAGGCGGCTCGCGCGCAGCAGCAACGTCAGGAACAATGCTGCCAGTGCGGAAGCGATTACCAGACTCAACAGCGGGACCAGGCCGAGATCCGAGACGGACATGGGACGCCAGATGCTCAGCTCCAGCCTCAGGCCTGCCGCCGATACGCTTCGCTGCGTGCGGAACAGGGGCAGCCAAGGCCGCGCCGGCCGGGGCGGCGGCCCTCGCCGGTACAACGTGCGCCCGGCCGCGCTGAGCCGTACTCCGGTGTCAAAACGATAAGCGCCCGCGTTGCGCAGGAACCTGGCGGGTGCCAGACGCAGCCAGACCACGCCCGCGGTCACCGGGGCACTCGCTCCCGCAGTTCCGCCGGGCCGCCGTACGGCCCGTACCAGGAAGTAACCGCTCGCGTCCGGCGGCGCCGCGACATACGTGTCCTTGCCGCTTTCCAGCGCGCGCCGGAGCGCGGCTCCCGAGGGGGGCGGGATGCTGGACGGGCCCGCCGCGTAGCGCTCGCGGAGCCGGCCGCCCCCGACGATGCGGGCGAAGCCGATGCCCTCAATGCCGGGGAACCGCTGCATGAGACGCCGGGAAAGATCCCGGAACGGGCCCGTACCGGGCCTGCTGCCCGCCTCGAGGACCCCCGCCACCGCCCCGAGCGCGCCGGCGTTCTCGCCCACGCGCTCGGCCAGGGAATTGTGCAGGAAGCGGGCTTCCCGCGCGAAGGCGCTGCGGGCGACAGTGGCGTCGTGACGCAACACGAGCCACCCGGGAGGGACTGCGAGCAGCACGAAAAGCACCAGGAACAGGAACACCTGCCCCGCCGCGGGAGCGGCCTTCCCGATACGCTCTTGTGGCGTCCTTGTCACTCTTGCACCTGCAAGCGTCTGCCCTTCCGGGCCCCGCTGTACGGAGTCCGTTCCGTCCCTGGCATTTCCCGGCGCTGGCGGCGAGGGGCCCGCGCGAGGTGAATGCTACTCATTCTGGGCAGCGCCGACCCGTAATTCAAGCAAGGCCTCAAAAATAGGAAAGCCTGCCGGATTCAGGGATACTTGTGCTCACTCACCGTTGGACCGCCGGATCTCCCGCAGCAAAGCCTCCAGCCGCTTGTCGGATACGGCTACGCTGGTGCCCATCTCCTGTGCGAACAGCGATACGCGATACTCCTCGAGGAGCCACCGCAGCTCCGCGGCGCGCGGCTCGCCGACCGCGGCCACACTGGCCCAGCTCTGCTCCCAGCGTGCCACCGACTTCATGGCGCCGGCATCCCGCTCCAGCCGCCGGGGCAGCTTCTCCAGGCGCCTCTCCGCCGCCTCCAGGAATACCGGCAGCCGCGGCCGCCACCGCGGCGGGGTGGCCGTGACGAAGCCGGGATAGACCAGCCGCCCCACCTGCGACGCCACATCCCGAACCGCCGCCATGCACGCCAGCGGGATGCTGCCCTGCAAGCGTTTCTGCAGCGAATGGTGGGTAGCGAGCGCTGCCGCCGCCTGGTCCGCGATGTGCTGGGCGACCGACACCAGCTCACCCCGACCCCGATCCAGGCATGCCCGGAACTGTGCGGCGTCCCGCGGCAGGGGAGCCGGTTCCAGGAAGACTTCCGCGGTCGCCGCTTCCAGGATGTCGCGGCACAGCTCCTCCGCGCTCCCGAGGGGGGCATAGTGCAGGCACATCTCCCGGCGCGCCGCGAGCTCCTTCTCCAGGTAGCGGTATTGCTGCGCCAGCGCCCGCCGGATCAGCGCCGCGACACCAAGCCGGTGCAGACGGGTGGCCCGCGCCGGCTCGTGCAGCAGCCGCAGCGCCACGCGATCCTGCTCCGGAACCAGCGCTGGCCAGGCGCGCACCGGGGTCCCGCCCACCTCCGCATCGATGTACTCCGGGACCTCCGGGAAGTCGTGCACCGACACCTCGTCCTGTTCCCTCGCCTCGCGGGCTATGCCACTGCCGAAGGCCTCGCTCGCCTGCTCGCCCAGACGCTCCCGGAGCCGGTCCAGGTCGGTCCCTTCTCCCTGGAGGTTGCCTTCGCCATCGACCACGCGAAAGCGCATGACCAGGTGCGACGGCAACGAGTTCTGGCGAAAATCGGCAGGCGCGATATCGACCCCCGTCATGCGCGACAGCTCCCCGGCGACGGCTTCGCGCAGCGGGCGCCGCGAACGTGGCGGCAGACTCCGGGCGCAGGCCCGCGCGAACTGCGGCGCGGGCACCACATTCCGCCGCAGCGACTTCGGCAGGGAGCGGAGCAGTGCCGTGATCTTTTCCGGCAGCAAACCGGGAACCAGCCACTCGAACGGCTCCGCCGGCAGCTGAGCCAACGCCGCCAGCGGAATCTCGGCGGAGACGCCATCCGCGTCGGCGGCCGGGTCGAAGGTGTACGACAGGGGCACCTGCACACCGGCCACCTCGATGCGGTCGGGGTACTGAAGCTTGATGTCGGCGTCGGGCCCCCGGCGCAGCAGCGCGTCCTGCGCGAGGTCCAGGATCCCGGGCTCGTCTCTCGCGGCGCCGTCCAGCCAGCGGCGAAAGCTTCCCTGGTCACACACGTCCGCGGGCAGTCGCCGGTCGTAAAAGTCCGCGAGCGCGTCCGGGGCGACCAGCAGATCACGCCGGCGTAGCCGCGCCTCCAGGTCCTCCACGTGGGCGATCCGTCGGCGGTTGCGCTCCAGTACCGCCGGCACAGGGTCGAGATCGCAGCCCACCAGCGCCTCGCGGATGAAGATCCGACGGGCGCCCTCCGCGTCCAGGGGCGCATGGTCCACGCCCCGCCGTGCCACCAGGACCAGCCCGTAGAGACTGATCTGCTGCCAGGCCCGCACCCGCCCCCGCCGGCGCTCCCAGTGGGGCTCCCGCGTCTGCCGCCGCAGAAGGTGCCCGCCGAACCCCTCGATCCAGGCCGGCTCGATCGCAGCGACGCAGGTGCCCAACAGGCGGCTGGTCTCGACCAGCTCGGCGGCCATCACCCAGCGCGCGCCGGACCGGGCCAGCGCTGACCCCGGATGGATCCGGAAGCGCACGTTGCGGGGCGCCGCATAGTCCCCCTCCTGCTGGCGCTTGCCGATCTGCCCCAGCAGCCCCGTCAGCAGCGCGCGATGGATCGCCGCGTAGCCCGCCTCGCCACGATTGGGGTGCAGGCCGAGCTCGCGGGCGTACTGCCACAGCTCCCGGTGAATGTCCTGCCACTCCCGCATGCGTGACCGGGAGAGGAAGTTCTCCTGGCAGTAGCGCCGAAGCGCGGACTGGGAAAGGTCCGCGGTCTCGGCGCGGTAAATGCGCCACAGACGCAGGTAGCCGAGGAAATCGGAGCGTTCGTGACCAAAGCGGGCGTGCCGGGCGTCCGCGGCCCCGGCACTTTCGGCCGGCCGTTCGCGGGGATCCCGCAGGCTCAACGCGGCGGCGATCACCAGCACCTCGGTCAGGCAAGCCTCCCGGGACGCCGCCAGGATCATCCGCCCGACGGCGGGCTCGACGGGCAGTCGCGCGAGATCCCGGCCCAGCGCCGTCAGCTCTCCGTTCGACCCGAGCGCGCCCAGCTCGGTAAGCTGGCGCAGGCCGTCCTTGACCCGGCGCTCGTCGGGCGGATCGATGAACGGGAACTCGCTCATCTCACCCAGTCCCAGGGCCTTCATGCGCAGGATGACGTCCGCGAGGCTGGTGCGCAGGATTTCCGGATCGGTGAAGCGCGGCCGCGCCTGGTAGTCCGCCTCGCTGTAAAGTCGCAGGCAGATGCCGGGGCCCACGCGGCCGCAGCGGCCGGCGCGTTGATCGGCACTGGCGCGCGAAACCGCCTCGATCGGCAGTCGCTGGACCTTGGTGCGATGGCTGTAACGGTTGATCCGTGCCAGTCCCGGATCGATCACGTAGCGGATCCCCGGCACCGTCACCGAGGTCTCGGCGACATTCGTCGCCAGCACGATCCGATGGCCGGTGGCGTCGGGGCGGAATACCCGGTTCTGCGCGCGCGCCCCGAGGCGCGCATAGAGCGGCAGCACCTCCGCGCCGACCGGCCCCCGCCGGGCCAGCATGTCGGCGGTTTCCCGGATGTCCCGCTCGCCCGGCAGAAACACCAGCACGTCCCCCGGTCCCTCCCGCCACAGCTCGTCGATGCCCTCAAGGATCGCGTCCTGGAGATCCGGACGATGCGCTTCGGCCCCCTCCGGGGAGCGGTAGCGGATCTCCACCGGCCAGCCGCGGCCCGGCACCTCCAGTACGGGCGCATCGTCGAAGTGACGCGAAAAGCCCTGCGGGTCGATCGTCGCCGAGGTGATTACCACGCGCAGGTCGGGCCGTCGCGGCAGCAGCCGCTTGAGGTACCCGAGCAGGAAGTCGATATTGAGGCTCCGCTCGTGCGCCTCGTCGACGATCAGGGCGTCGTACTCGGTAAGCAACGGGTCCGTCTGCGTCTCGGCGAGCAGGATCCCGTCGGTCATCAGCTTGATCGGTGCATCCGGCTCGAGCCGTTCGCCGAAGCGCACCTTGTAGCCCGCGCAACGCCCGACCGGGGTATCGAGCTCGTCCGCGATGCGCGCGGCAACCGTGCGCGCCGCCAGGCGCCGCGGTTGTGTGTGACCGATCCGGCCGCGCGCACCGAACCCGGCCTCGAGCAGCATCTTGGGAAGCTGGGTGGTCTTGCCGGAGCCGGTCTCTCCGCAGATCACCACCACCTGGTTACGGCGCAGCGCCGGGACGATGGCTCCGCGCGCCTCCGCCACCGGAAGCCCCGGCGGATAACCGAGCTGCGGCACCGCCTGGCGCCGTCGGGACACGCGCTCCAGGCTCGCCTCGAGCCGCCGGGCGATGCGCCCCAGCTCGCGGTCGACGGGCTGCCCACGGCCGAGCCGGCGCTCGACGCGCCGCAACCGGCGGTCCAGGTCGGGCAGATCACGGCTACCGGCGGTCGCCGCACGGCGCGCCAGCTCCCTGAGTTGGTGACGTTCGGTGTCGGTCATCGTGTGGCGGAGCGAATGCTTCGGCGTCCGAACCCGCCAGTGTTCCGGGCTTGCACCACGATCCGGGCAGCCCCGGAAACGACTTCAAAAACTCCCCTCATGGCGCTATTTTATCTTGGTCTTTTTCGACTTTCCGCGTCTTGCCCGAGCCCGCCGCCGGGAAGGGTCACCGAAATCCTGGCGCCGCCGAGTTCCGGGGACCGCTCCACCGAGACCTCGCCGCCGTACATCACCACGATGTCGCCGACCACTCCCAGGCCGATGCCCTGCCCCTGTATGCTCTGATCTCCGCGGACGCCGCGCCGGAGCAAACGGTCGGCGTGCCGCGCCGGAATCCCGGGCCCGTCGTCCTCGACGCTGACCCGGATCCGGCCGCCACCGGTCGCGCCGGTTCGAACAGCGGCGATGCGCACCCGGGACCCGGCCCACTTGCAGGCGTTGTCGCCGAGATTCCCGAGGACCTCCAACAGGTCACCTTCCTCCCCCAGGAACGTCAGACCTTTGGGGACCTCCACCGTGATCTCGAGTCCCCGCTCGCGATAGACCTTCCCCAGCGTGCTGCGAATGCGCTCGGCACAGGCCTCCACGTCGACGGTCTTGCCCCCCGCACGGGCCCCGGAAGCCGCGGCACGCTGGAGCTGGTAGTCGACGATTTGCTGGAGTCGGCTGATCTGCTCGCGCAGCTTACTGCGCAGCTCCGGCGGCATCGCCTCCTCGTTGCAATACGACGCCATCACCGCCAGCGGCGTCTTGAGGCTGTGCGCCAGGTCCTCCAGCGAGTGGCGGTAGCGTTCCAGGTGCGCATGCTGGCTGCGTACCAGGGCATTCAGGTTGTCGGCCAGGCGTGCCAGCTCCCGCGGATAGCGGCCGGTCAGCTCCGTGTGCCGCCCGGCCTCCATCGCGGCCAGGTCGGACTCGATCCGCCGCAGCGGACGCAGGCCGAGCCGCAGTACGATCGCCTGGATCGCGAGCAGCAGGGCAGTCAGCACGGCGAACCCGGTGAACAGGTTGGTCCGGAACTGGGCGAGCTGCCGGTCGTATGGTTCTAGGCTCTCCGCCACATCGAAGATGAACGGGATCTGGTCCCCGGAGCGCGTCTGCCAGACCACGCTGTAGCTGAGGGTGTAGAGTCTCTTGCCGCGGCTGTCCTCGACCCGGGCGGTGCGCTCGCCGCCGGACGGCACGTGTTTGGGATAGGGAATCCGGATTCCCTTCGCCGACGGCGAGCGCCATAGGACCGGGCCGCCGGGGAAGCGGATCTGTCCGTAGAGGCCGGAGGCGCGCCGGGAAAGCCGGGGGTTGGGCAGGGTCGAGGGCATCCGGAGATCGCCTACCGGATCGACGTTCGCCGCTGACATCAGCCCGTAGGCAGTAAGCTGCAGGTTGTGCGTGAGGGTGTCTTCTGCCGTGCGCCGGAACACGTAATCGAGGACGCCGCCGGAGAGGGTGAAAAACAGCACCAGCACCAGGCTGGCGGCGACCAGCATCCTGGTGTTGATGGAGCGCATCAGCAGTCGCCGGTGGAGAACCGATAACCCCGGCCACGCAGCGTCTCCAGCGGCTGCCGGGTGCCGTCTGGATCGAGCTTGCGGCGTACCCGGCCGATCAGGACCTCGATCACGTTGCTGTCCCGGTCGTCGTCGTCCGGGTACAAGTGCTCGCTGAGCTCTGTCTTGGACACGACCTGGCCGGCGTGCAGCATCAGATGCTCGATGATCCGGTATTCGTACGCCGTGAGGTTGACGTTGCGCCCGCCGACCGTGACCCGCTGGGCCGCGGTATCCAGGCGCACATCGCCGCACTCCAGTACCGGTGTGGCCCAGCCGGCGGCCCGCCGGAGCAGGGCGTTCACCCGCGCGGCCAGCTCCTCCGGCTGGAACGGTTTGACCAGGTAATCATCGGCACCCGCCTCAAGCCCGGCGACCTTGTCCTGCCATCGCCCGCGGGCGGTGAGGATCAGCACGGGGAAGCCCCTCCGCTGCTCGCGCCAGGTGCGGATCACGTCCATCCCGCTGGCATCCGGCAGGCCCAGATCGACGACCGCCACGTCGACGGGGTACTCCTCGCCGAGGAAGATCGCCTCCTCGGCCTCGCCCGTGCTGTCGACCACGAAACCGGCGGTGCGAAACTGCTCCGCCAGGCTCTCGCGCAGTCTGGCCTCATCTTCGACGATCAGCAGGCGCATGCTCTCCCTCCGGACCGCGCGGCCGCAGGTTCCGCCTGCAGCGTCCCAATCGTTCCACTCCACTCCTGCCGGGGCAAGGATAACCTCCCGCGCTGAACCCGAGGTTAACCGGGGCCCGCCGCCGATTCACGCACCCAGACTTCGGCGATGCACGCCCACAGCCTGGCACGCCGTCCCAGCAGTACCCCCACGTGCCCGGCCCCCTCGGCCACCAGCAGATCCGCCTGGCAATGCTCCCGCAGCGCCGCCACCGCCGCCGGGGAGACCTCCCGGTCCGGCATCCCGTACAGGATCAGGCTGGGACACCCGGGAGCGGCACAGGACACGCCGGCGCGCACACGCTCCAGGACGGCCCCGGACTCGTCCCGCCAGCGAGCCATCGCGCGCGTCACGGCTGTCTCGGTGGCATCGGGCATGCTGCGCCGGGTACCGGCCCGGGATGCGTCCCGGGACCAGCGGACGACCTCCGGCAACGCTCCGCCTCTGGACGCCGCCCGGCCGGTCAGCCCCGCCGGCGGCACCGGGTTGACCAGACACAGCGCTGCAGCCCGGAGCTCTCCGGCCACGGCCAGCGCCAGCAGCCCGCCCAGGCTGGCACCGGCCAGCGCCACCGGTCCGTCATCGCCCATCGCCGTGGCGGTGGCCCGAACGCGCTCCAGGTAATCCTCGAAGCGAAGCTTCCCGACAGCGCGCGCGTCTCCCTGCAGGTCGACCGCCTGGCAGCGCCAGCCGCCCGCCTCGAACACCGGCAGCCACGATTCCCACTCCCAGGGCCCACCGCCGGCACCGTGGACGAAGAGGATGCCGCCCGATCCGCTCACCGCCGGCCGTCTTCCCCGGGGTTTCCGGAATCCCCGTCGCGGTCCTTTGCCTGGCGCCAGTAGCGCTCCATCTCGTCGCGGTGCTCGCGGGCCGGGTGCAGCCCCCGCTCGCGCAGCACGGCCTCGACATGTCGGAAGCGCCGCTCGAACTTGTGTGTGGCCCGCCGCAGCGCCGCCTCCGGGTCGATCTCAAGATGCCGCGACAGGTTGGTGAGTGAGAACAGCAGGTCGCCCAGTTCCTCCTCGACCTCGCCGAGGTCCGGCGTCTGCTCCAGTGCCTGCTTGAGCTCCAGCAGCTCCTCCTCCACCTTGTCCAGCGCACCCTCCGCGTCGTCCCAGTCGAACCCGACCCGGCCCGCCCGGCGCCCGATCTTGGCGGCCCTGCTCAGGGCCGGGAGCGCTGCCGGTATCCCGTCCAGCTCGCTCGCCCCGGGGCTCGCAGCGCGCGCGCGCTCCTGCGCCTTGATCTGCTCCCAGGAGCGCCGCTGCTCGTCGGCGTCCGCCACCCGGGCCTCGCCGAACACGTGTGGGTGGCGTCGCACCAGCTTGTCGGACAGCGCCGCCACCACCGCGTCGAAATCGAACAGGGACAGCTCCTCGCCCAAACGGGCCAGGAACACGACCTGGAACAGCAGGTCGCCCAGCTCATCCCGCAGATGCCTCAGGTCACCCGACTCCACCGCGTCGGCGACCTCGTAGGCTTCTTCAAGAGTGTGCGGCACGATGCTGCGGAAATCCTGCGCCAGGTCCCAGGGGCAGCCGGCCTCCGGGTCCCGCAGCCGGGCCATGATCTCGAGCAGTGAGGCGATCCCCCGTCCGCCCGCGCTCATGCCCGGAGCTTCTCATACAGGTTGACCAGCATGCCCGCCGTGGCTCCCCAGACCACCCTGCCGCGGTACTCGATCACGTAGTAACGCAGGCGCTGTCCGTCGCGCTCGGCCCGGCGGACCTGGTGATTGGCGGGGTCCAGCACGTACGCCAGGGGCACCTCGAACACGTCGGCCACCTCGGTCTCATCGGGACGCAGGACGAAGCCGGTGCGCACGAAGCCGACCACCGGGGTGACGCAGAAGCCCGTCACCGTCACGTAGGGGTCGAGATAGCCGGTGACGCGCACGAAACCCGCGTCGATGCCGATCTCTTCCCGGGTCTCCCGCAGCGCCGTGGCCACCGCGTCGCGGTCGCCCGGCTCGGCCCGGCCGCCGGGAAAGCTCACCTGCCCGGCATGCTGGCGCAGATGGTCGGTGCGCTGGGTCAGTAACACCTGCAATCCCGCCGCCCGCTCCACCAGCGGTACCAGGACCGCCGCCGGGAGAAGCTTTTCCGGGGCGATCGGCAGCCGCTCCAGCGGGACGTTGAGATCCCCCGGGTACGCCGCCAGCTCGTGCGGCGGCGGGGCCTCGCGGGTGCCGGCAAGCCGCCGACGGATCCGTTCCTGCATTCGCTGACTGCCTCCGCCCGCGCGCCGCGGCCTACTTCCCCGCGATCCCGCCGCGGGTGATGGTGGCCGGATCCAGCAGGCGTGCCAGCTCCTCCTCCCCGAGGTCGGTCATCTCGCGTGCCACCTCGATCACCGGCCGGCCCTGCTGGTAGGCGGCCTTGGCGATCTTCGCGCCCTGGTCGTAGCCGATCACGGAATTCAGCGCCGTGACCAGGATCGGGTTGCGGCCCAGCGCCTCGCCGATGCGCTCCTCGTTGACGGTAAATCCGGCGATCGCCTTCTCCGCAAGCAGCGGTACCACGCCCGACAGGATTTCCAGGCTCTGGAGCAGGTTGAACGCGACCAGCGGCAGCATCACGTTGAGTTGGAAGTTGCCCGACTGGGCGGCCACGGTGATGGTCGCGTCGTTGCCGATGACCTGCGCGGCCACCTGCGTCACCGACTCGGGGATCACCGGGTTGACTTTCCCGGGCATGATACTGCTGCCCGGCTGCAGGGCCGGCAGCGCGATCTCGCCCAGGCCGGCCAGCGGCCCGCTGTTCATCCAGCGCAGGTCGTTGGCGATCTTCATCAGGCTCGCCGCCAGCACCTTGAGCTGGCCGGACAGCTCCAGCGCGGTGTCCTGGCTGCTGAGGGCCTCGAATTGATCGTCACAGCGCCGGAATGCGATGCCCGTGCGCCGCTCCAGGACCTGCGCCACGCCGTCCGCGAAGTCGGGATGGGCGTTGATGCCGGTGCCCACGGCCGTGCCCCCCTGAGCGAGCTGATGCAGGCGCGGCAGCGTCGCGTCGATCCGCTGGTGGGCGTGATGGATCTGGCTCGCCCAGCCACCCATCTCCTGCGAGAAGCGCACCGGCATGGCGTCCATCAGGTGGGTGCGCCCGGTCTTGGTGACCCCGTCCAGGCTCTGCGCCTTTCGCTCGATGCCCTGCCGTAGCTTGTCCAGCGCCGGCAGCAGATCCTCCATCACCGACAGGCTCGCGCTGACATGGACCGCGGTGGGCACCACGTCGTTGCTGCTCTGCCCCATGTTGACGTGGTCGTTGGGGTGCACCGGCGAGCCCAGCCGCTCGGAAGCCACGTGGGCGATCACCTCGTTGGCGTTCATGTTGCTGCTGGTTCCCGAGCCGGTCTGGAATACGTCGATCGGGAAATGTGCGTCGTAGCGGCCCGCGGCCACCTGCTCGGCCGCCTCGATCACCGCCGCGGCGACGTCCTCGTCGAGCAGCCCCAGCTTGCGGTTGGTCTCCGCCGCGCTGGCCTTGATCAGGCCCAGGGCGCGGATGAACTGCCGCGGCATGCGCAGGCCGCTGACCGGGAAGTTCTCCACCGCACGCTGGGTCTGGGCGCCCCACAGGGCGTCTGCCGGCACCCGAAGCTCACCCATGCTGTCGTGCTCGACGCGAAATTCCTGCTTGCTCATTTCCACCTCTCAAGGGGACGGGGCGGGCCAGCGCACGGCTTCAGCTCCCGGGCGCGGGCTCGGACCTCGGATCGTGGGCCGTGCTCACCGATGGGTCGTCGCTGGATGCCGGGCCGTCGCCCGACGGGCCGCCGGTGCCAGGCCCCGCAGCCCGCGAGCAGCGCGCCGTCCGGAGGCTGCCCCGGGGACCCGCAGCGGGCCGCGTGACACCGCCGCGCCAGGGTTTCATGTATCATCCGGCATTCTACCATTTCGTCACGGGAGCCGGCATGGAACTGTCTTCGCTCACAGCCATTTCGCCCATCGACGGGCGATATGCCGACAAGACCTTCGACCTGCGCGAGATCTTCAGCGAGTTCGGACTGATGCGCTATCGCGTGATCGTCGAGGTCCGGTGGCTGGAGACTCTCGCAGCCCATCCGGACATCAGGGAAGTGCCCCCGCTGAGCAGCGATGCCGTCGCAGCCCTGGAACGCATCATAGAGCGCTTCGGCTCCGAGGACGCACAGCGGGTCAAGGCCATCGAGGACACCACCAACCACGACGTCAAGGCGATCGAGTACTACCTCAAGGAACGAATCGCCGGCAACCGCGAGCTCAAGGCCGTCAGCGAGTTCATCCACTTCGCCTGCACCTCGGAGGACATCAACAACCTCGCCTACGCCATGATGCTGGCCGATGCCCGGAGCCGCGCGCTGCTGCCCCGGTACGACCGCATCATCGAGGCCGTGAACGAGCTTGCCCGGCGCTATGCCGACCTGCCGATGCTGTCCCGTACCCACGGCCAGCCCGCCTCGCCCACGACCCTGGGCAAGGAGATGGCCAATGTGGTGGCCCGCCTGCGGCGCCAGCGCGAGCAGCTGGCCGCGGTGACCGTGTTCGGCAAGATCAACGGCGCGGTGGGCAACTTCAACGCCCACGTCGTGGCGTACCCCGAGGTCGACTGGCCGCGCCTGGCCGAGTCCTTCGTCAGTTCGCTGGGGCTGAGCTGCAACCCGTTCACCACGCAGATCGAACCGCACGACCACATGGCGGAATACTTCGCCGTCGTCGCACGCTTCAACACCATCCTGCTCGACTTCTGCCGCGACGTCTGGGGCTACATCGCGCTCGGCTACTTCCGGCAGCGGCCGGTTGCAGACGAAGTGGGCTCGTCGACCATGCCGCACAAGGTCAACCCCATCGACTTCGAAAACGCCGAGGGCAACCTGGGGCTGGCCAACGCGCTGCTCCAGCACCTGGCGGGCAAGCTGCCGGTCTCCCGCTGGCAGCGCGATCTCACTGACTCCACCGTGCTGCGCAACCTGGGCGCCGGCATCGCGCACTCCTGCATCGCCTACCATTCGGTGCTACGGGGGACCGACAAGCTGGAGGCGGATCCCGTGCGCCTGCAGGCCGACCTGGAGACCAACTGGGAGGTGCTGGCCGAGGCGATCCAGACGGTGATGCGCCGCTACGGTATCGAAAAGCCCTACGAGAAGCTCAAGAAGCTGACCCGGGGCCAGCGGGTTGCCCGTGACACGTTGCACGCCTTCATCCGCGAGCTGGAGATCCCCGAGGAGGCTCGCCGACGGCTGCTGGATCTCACTCCCGCGAGCTACACCGGGAACGCCGCTGAGCAGGCGCGCCGCGCCTGACCACCGATGCCCCGGGAGCGAACCCCGCAGGACCTGCTCGGCGGGCTCGACGCAGAGACCTTCCTGCGCGAGCACTGGCAGAAGCGGCCATTGCTGGTGCGCGGAGCCCTGCCCGTTCCGGAACCGCCCCTGACCGCCGAGGAGCTGGCCGGCCTGGCCTGCGAGGAAGAAATCGAATCGCGGCTGGTGCTGCACCCGGACGCCGACACCTGGGAGCTGCGCCACGGCCCGATCCCGGAGGAGGATTTTCCCGAACTGCCGGAGCGCGACTGGACGCTGCTGGTGCAGGACGTGGACAAGTGGGTGCCGGAGGCGGCGGCCGTGGGCGAACGGCTCTGGTTCCTGCCGTCGTGGCGCCGCGACGACGTCATGCTCAGCTTCGCGGCACCGGGGGGCGGCGTGGGACCCCACTGGGACGAGTACGACGTATTCCTGCTGCAGCTGCAGGGCCGGCGGCGCTGGCGGATCGCCCGCCGCTTCGATCGCGAGGCGCTGGTGCCGGACTGCGACCTGCGCATCCTGTCCCGTTTCCAGCCCGAGCACGAATGGATTCTCGGGCCGGGCGACATGCTCTACCTGCCTCCCGGGGTGGCCCACGAGGGCGTCGCGCTGGATGCCTGCCTGACCTGCTCGGTGGGCTTTCGCGCGCCGTCGGCGGCGGAAATGCTCACGGATCTGGCCGGGCTGCTCGCCCAGCGCCCTGGCGCCGGGCGGCGCTTCGCCGATCCCTGGCGTGGCGACGCCTCCAGCGATCCCGGTCTGATCGACAGCCGTAGCATGGAAGCAGTGCGGGGCCTGTTGCAGGAGGCGTGCGCAATGCAGCCGGGCGAGCTCGAGATTTGGTTCGGCCGGTTCATTACCGAGCCCAAGCCCTGGCTGCAGCCGGAGCCGCCGGCGCCCATCGCGCTCGAGGCGTTCGCCCGGATGCTCAGCGCGGACATTCCCCTCGCGCTGCACCCGGCCTCGCGCCTGGCGCACGCCGAGGTCGCGCCGGGACGTCACGTGCTGTTCGCGGATGGCCGGGCGCACCCGCTGCCGCAAACCCTGGTCCCGCTCGCCCGGCGGATCTGCGGCCTTTCCCGACCGGTGCCGGCGTCGCGTCTCAAGGTATCCGGCGACGCCGGCTGCCGGCTGCTCCACGCGCTCTACCTCGAGGGCACGCTGCGGGCCGGAGATCATCCCGACCATGAGCGGTAAACGCCGGCACGTGATCGTCGTGCCCTGGGGCGGCTTCGCGGAACCCATCGCGGCGATCCGCGAACAGGTATTCGTCCGGGAGCAGGGAGTGCCGCCGGAGCTGGAGTGGGACGGCCACGATGCCGGCGCGGTCCACGTGCTCGCGTTCGCCGGCGACGGCGGTGCGGTGGGGACCGGGCGCATGCTGGCCAGCGGCCAGATCGGCCGCATGGCGGTGCTGCCGGAGCACCGCGGCGCCGGGATCGGCGGCGAGATCCTGGAAACGCTGGTTGCCGAAGGTCGCCGGCGGGGCATGCCGGCTCCCTTCCTGCATGCCCAGACGCATGCGTTGGGCTTCTACCGGGCGCACGGATTTCACCCCGAGGGCAAGGTGTTCATGGACGCCGGGATCCCACACCGCCTGATGCGGCTCAGCGGCGACTGATCCGGCTATACTTGGCGCAGGGCCATCATGTCCGGGGAGATGGGAAGATGGAGGAGATCCGGGGATCGCGCGCGCTGCACCGCCTTGCGGACAACCTGGAGGCCGCGGTCGGGCTCGTGAACGAAGCCCGCCGCGAGGTCTGCCTGCTCTCGCCGGCGCTGGATCCGCTCCTGTACGGACGGGCAGAGTTTCTCTCCGCCGTGCGCGAATTCCTCTTGGGCAGCACCCGCGCCCGCCTGCGCGTGCTGGTGCATGACGGCCAGGTGCCGATGCGGCACGGTCACCCTCTCGTGCCGCTGCTGCGGCGGTTCTCCTCCCAAGCCGAGTGTCGCCGTGTCGCGAGCGACTTGCGCGAGCGCGCGGACAGCGTCCTGCTGGTGGACGGGAGGACCCTGGTTCAGCGGCCGGATGCCGCCGGGTACGAGGGCCACGTCGACACCGATCCGCAGCGTGCCCGCACCGAGCAGGCACAGTTCGACGAGATCTGGAACCACAGCGAGCCCGACCGCGAGCTGCGTCGCCTCTACCTCTAGGAGGACCCCGACGCGGCAGCTTCCGCCAGTGGCCACTCCGGCAGCGTGCCGGGCGACGCCCGGCCTCCGAGACTTCCGGCACACAGGTAGAGCCGGGCGCCTTCCGCCGACCAAAGCCGGACCCGGGCGCCGGGCGGCCGGCGGATCCAGGTCCGCTCACCGCAGCGGCCGCCTCCGGGGTCCACGCTGCCGGAAAGCACCAGCAGCTCCAGGCCTCCCGGAAACTGCCATACGCCCGTGTCGGTGCCCGGCGCCAGGCGCGCCAAGGCGGTGACTTCCGGGAACCCCTGCTGGCGATAAAGGGGGAGCGTTTCCAGCCCGGCGGCGCAGCCCGGACGCCATTCGCCGGAACCGGTCTGGATGCGGAGCTGGCGGCGACCCCGGCCCCCGTACTGGCGAAGCTTCACGAACAGCTCGCAGCCCCCTTCGGTCCAGGGCGCGTGTCGGGACCCCGGCGGATTGAGCAGGTAGCTGCCCGCTCCGTAATTCCCGGTCTCGTCCGAGAATACGCCGCTGAGCACCAGGATCTCCTCGCCCTCGGGGTGCCCATGCGAGGGAAAGCGGCTGCCAGGCTCGTAGCGCACGATGCTGGTCGCGCGCCCGGACTCGCCGCCGGTGCGGTACAGCGGCTTGCGCCACACCCCGGGGCTCGGGCTGGCGACCCATTCGCGGGCGCGGCTGTCAACCCGCGCGGGCTGCGTGATGTCGGTGTTAACATCCTGCACCGTTTCACCCCCTTGCCAATGCCGGGCTCCGTCCTTCGCCGCTCGCGTGCCGGACCTTCCGGCGCTCCCGCCGCGCCCGGAGGCTACTGCCCGGCAATGGTACCGCGTGACTGCGCTTCGCCCCTCGCGTGTTGCCCAACGAACCGCCCGCAGCGGACGGCAGCTCGCCGGGCCGCTGGGGCCTGGCAATATCTCCGAGAATCTTAGTAACATTCTAACCCCTACGGGGCACGGCGCCGAACCCGCGTCATGGCTTGGCCGCGGACAGGCGGGCACCATACCGAGGCATACATGCAGGACCGACCGCGCCCGGACGAGCTGGCCCGGGCGGTACAGGACTTTCTCCGCGACGAGATCAGCCCGCGCATCGCAGATCCCCGCCTGCGTTTCCGGTTGCTGGTGGCGATCAATGGGCTGGGCATGATCGATCGCGAGCTGTGCGAGGCGGAACCGCTGATGCGCGAGGAACTCGCGACCCTCGCCTCCATGCTCGACCGCGATCCGCCCGTGTGCGGATCCCCGGGCGCACTGCGGGAGGCACTGATTTCGCTCAACACCGAACTGGCGGGGCGCATCCGCGCGGGCAACGCACCTTCCGGGACGGCTCGCGCATTGCGGGCGATCGCCGACGCCAAGCTCAGGATTGTCAATCCGCGGGCGCTGAGGCGCTATGCCCGAGCCGGACGTCCGTCGGCCGGGACCCCGGCGACCCGACCACCTCACAATCCCAAAGGGGGACAACCGGAATGAAGGTTTTCGATCTGTTCCGTCTCGACGGCTGCGTCGCGCTCGTCACGGGTGGCTCGCGCGGCATCGGCCTGGAGCTCGCCGAAGCGCTGTACCAGGCGGGCGCACGGGTCGGGCTGGCGGCACGGCGCCCGCGCTTCTTCGACCAGGCCCGCGAGCAGATTCCGGACGCGCTTTGCCTCGAGTGCGACGTGATCGACGAGGATTCCGTGCGCGACGCGGTCACCACGACCGAGCGGGAGCTGGGCCCGATCGACGTGCTGGTGAATTCGGCCGGCGTATCCTGGGGTGCCCCCGCCGTGGACATGGCTGCCGAGCGCTTCCGCCAGGTCATGCAGGTCAACGTCGACGGCAGCTTCCTGGCGAGCAAGGCGGTGGCTCCGGGGATGCTCGAGCGCGGCTACGGCAAGATCATCAACATCGCCTCGGTCGCCGGCCTGCGCGGGGAGGAGCCCGAGATCCTCGACGCCGTCGGCTACAGTGCCAGCAAGGGTGCGGTGATCTCGATGACGCGTGATCTCGCCGTGAAATGGGGACCCTCCGGCGTCCGGGTGAACGCCCTCGCGCCGGGCTACTTCCCAAGCCGCATGACCCACAAGCTGCTGGAACAGACGGAGTCGCTGCTGGCCGCCAAGATCCCGCTGCGCCGGATCGGCCGGCCCGGCGAGCTCGCCGGGGCCGGGCTGTATCTCGCCAGCCCCGCCTCGGACTACGTCAATGGCCACGTGCTGGTGGTGGACGGCGGCCAGACCTGCTGATCACCCCGGTTGGCGGACGCCCGCGCACTCAGTTGCCCGAGGTTTCCCGCGACGCGGTCGCTACCCGCGTGGGCTGGCCCTTCTGGCGCCGTTGCGCTTCCATGGTGTCCAGGGCCTGCTTCAGCGGCTTGATCCTCTGCTTGAACTCGGCCAGGTACTTGTGCGGGATGGGCTTGTTGCTGGGCAGGGGCACGGTCCGCGGATTGCGCCAGCGGCCATTGACCATGATGCCGAAGTGCAGATGGGGACCGGTGGCCTCCCCGGTCTGGCCGACGTAGCCGATCAACTCGCCCTGGTGCACGTGCATGCCCTTGTGAATGCCCCGGGCGAAGCGGCGCAGGTGAGCATAGTAGGTCTTGTACCGGCCAAAGCTCCGGATCACCACGAGGTTGCCGTAGCCACCGTCCCGCCTCGCCCAGATAACCCGCCCGTCGGCCGCGGCGTGTACCGGCGTGCCGGTGGGCGCGGCGTAGTCCACCCCGTAGTGCGGCCGCCACACGTGCACGACCGGATCGTAGCGGTGGTAGCTGAACGGGGAGCTGATGTACTTGTAGTGCAGCGGCGCCCGCTCGATGCCCTTGCTCACGCTCCTGCCGTCGGCCTTGTAGTAGCTGGTCTTGCCGTCCGGCAGCGTGAAACGATAGGCGCGGTAACGGTGGCCCCGGTTGACGTATTGCGCGGCGACAATGCCGCCGTTGCGCAGCTTCTGTCCGTGCTTCCAGAGCTGGCGATAGACGACCTCGAAATAGTCGCCTGTACGCACGGACTGTTTGAAATTCACCTCCCACTTGAAGATGTGGGTCAGGTTCATCGTCAGGCGCTGGCTTAGTCCGGCCGACTGGGCCGCGTTGAACAGCGAGTGTTCCACGGTGCCGGTCGCGCGGGCCTGGCGATGCTCGACCGGGAGTGCCCCCACGCTGGCGCGATAGCCATGCTCGGCGCGCGAGACGACCAGCCGGTGGGTGAGGTCGAGCGGATAGCTCAGCGCCTGCAGATCGCCGTCGGACGCGATCCGGTAGCGCAATTCCCTGCCGGGCCGCAGGTGGCGCAGGATTTTCCTTGCCTTCGGGACCTTCATCACCGGGATCCAGGCACTCGCCGGCAGGCCCATTTCCCGGAACAGGCTCGACAGCGTATCTCCGCGCTGCACCGTAAGCTCGTGCCAGGGCGGGCTCTCCACCGTCGAGGTCTGTGCCGTCGATGAAGCCTGTGCCGTCGACGAAGTCTGTGCCGTGGGGGCGCGCAACGGCTGCTCGCTGGCCGACCGCGAGGCGGACCCGGCCGGCGAGCTGTGACCGGGGATCGCCAGGGGACTCGAGACCTGCTCCAGCGGCGCGCCATGGCCGAAGTGCAGCCACAGCCACGCTCCCAGCGCTATCCCGGCGCCAACTACAACGCCGGTGCGGAATCGGCGGTCCCCCAGCAGGGAAACCGGCAATGAAAGACTCTCGGCGTCGTTGTGCGAATCCACGGCTTCCTCTTGTTGGCGCTCTTGCGGTCGTGCGATTCCCTTGTCCGGCGCCTGCGCCGCCCGGGGGAGTGACCTCCCTGACCGTGCCAGTCCGGCAGCCCCGGCCTGCCCTCTCGCGCATTACACCTCAGGAATGGCGACATGGCAACGTCTTTGGCGGGAACAACGGGCCAGCCGGAGCGGTCCAACCGACAGACGTTGGCCCCGCAAAAAACAAAGCCCCGCGGGCCAAACCCGCGGGGCAGTCGCGCAAACGTTCTTGTTGTTGTTCCCGAGGCCACCGCCGGCAGCGGTGGCCTTACTCGTACGGCTCGTTCCGGGCGGCCCGCTGTCGCAGGGAATCGGGTGCCTGGAAGCGTTCCCCGTAGCGGGAGGCGAGAACGTCGGCACGCTCGACGAAGGGTCCCAGGCCGTAGGCGTTGATGTACTGCAACACACCTCCCCGGAACGGCGCAAACCCCCAGCCGAAGATGCTGCCGATATTGGCGTCGGCAACCGTTGTGACCACGTTCTCGTCCATGCAGCGCACGGTCTCGAGGGACTGCGCGAACAGCATCCGATCCATCATCTCCTGTTGCGGCAGCTCTGCCCCCTCGCGCGTGTAGAGCTCGCGCAGGCGCGGCCAGAGGTACTTCTTTGCGTCCTTCGGATACTCGTAGAAGCCCTTGCCGGCGACCTTGCCGGGGCGGTTGTGCTCCTTGACCATGGCCTCGACCACCGCGTAGGCGGGATGCTCCGGTACCTTCTGTCCGGCTGCCTCGAGATCCTTCTTGGTCTGCTCCCGGATGTGCATCATCAGGGACATGCTGACCTCGTCGGACAGGGCCAGCGGGCCGACCGGCATGCCAGCCTGGAGTCCGGCGGACTCAATCCCCTGTGGATCCTGCCCCTCGGCGAGCAGCGAGATCCCTTCCATGACGTAGGTGCTGAACACGCGCGAGGTATAGAACCCGCGGCTGTCGTTGACCACGATCGGGGTCTTGTTGATCTGTTTGACGAAATCGAAGGCCCGCGCCAGCGTCTCGTCGGAGGTCTCCCTGCCGCAGATGATCTCCACCAGCGGCATGCGGTCCGCTGGAGAAAAGAAATGCAGGCCGATGAAGTTGTTTGGCCTTTGCGAAGCCCCCGCGAGGCCGGTGATGGGCAGCGTGGAGGTGTTGGAGGCGAAAATGGCGTTCTCGCCCAGGCGCTCCTCTGCCTCCTTCGTCACCTTCGCCTTCAGCTCCCGGTCCTCGAACACCGCCTCGATCACGAGGTCGCAGCCCTGCAAGTCGTCGGGGTCACCGGTGGGCAGGATTCGGTCCAGCACCTCCCGCGCCCGGGACTCGCTCATGCGGCCCTTGCTGACGCGCTTGTCGAGCAGGTTCTGCGAATAACCCTTGCCCTGCTCGGCCTTCTCCTGCGAGACGTCCTTGAGCACCACCTCGCATCCGGCCTTGGCTGCGCAATAGCCGATCGCGGCGCCCATCATGCCCGCGCCCAGGATGCCTACCTTGCCGGCCTGCCAGTTGTCCACGCCGTCCGGGCGGCTCTTGCCCGCGTTAATCGCGTTGAGCTGGTACCAGAAGGCCCGGATCATGTTCTTGGCGACCTGGCCGGTGGCCAAGTGCGCGAAGTAGCGCGACTCGATGCGCCCGGCGGTCTCAACATCGACCTTGCAGCCCTCGATCACGGAATTCATGATCTCCTGCGGCGCCGGATAATTGCCGCGGGTACGCTTTTTCAGCATCGCCGGCGCGATCGCCAGCAGCTGCGCCACGCGTGGGTTGTTGGGATCGCCCCCCGGAATCCTGAAGCCCTTCTCATCCCACGGCTGCGCCGCTTCCCGATGCGCCTTGATCCAGTCCCCGGCCTTCTTCAGCAGATCCTCGCGGCCCGCGGCCAGCTCGTCCACGATGCCGGCCTCCAGGGCCTTCTCCGGCTTGATCCGGTTGCCCTCCATGAGGTACGGCAGCGCCTTCTCGATCCCGAGCATGCGCGGCAGGCGCACGGTCCCGCCACCGCCAGGCAGTAGCCCCAGCGATACCTCGGGGAAACCGAACTCGGACTTGCCGTCGTTGATCGCGATCCGATGATGGCAGGCCAGAGCCAGCTCCAGACCGCCGCCGAGTGCCGACCCGTTGAGGGCTGCCACGACCGGCTTGCCCAAGGTCTCCAGCCGACGGAATGCCTGCTTGAGCTGAGTGCCGCCCTGGTAAAGCTCCTCAGGGTCGCGTGCCTGGAACAGTCCGTCCAGGTCGGCACCGGCCATGAAGGTGTTCTTGGCCGAGGTGATGATCACGCCGGCGAGGTCGGACTCCTTGTCCAGCTTCCCCAGCGCATCCCGCAGCCCGTCACCAAACTCCTCGCCGATCATGTTGGCCGAGCGGCCGGGCTGGTCCATCGTCAGCGTGACGATGCTGTCCGCGTCCTTCTGGTACCTGAAATACATAAGCGTGCCTTTTCAAACCTGAAAACCTCATCCCACGCAGGACCGTGGCCACCCGGGATCCGGCCACGGCGCTTCCTGCGTCACACGCGCTCAATGATGGTGGCGATCCCCATGCCACCACCGACGCAAAGCGTCGCGAGACCGGTCTGCAGGTCCCGGCGCTCCAGCTCGTCCAGAAGCGTGCCGAGGATCATGGCACCCGTGGCGCCCAGGGGATGGCCCATGGCGATGGCACCACCGTTGACGTTGATGAGATCGTCGTCCACGTCCAGCTCACGCTGGAAGCGCATGACCACCGAGGCGAAGGCCTCGTTGAGCTCGACCAGGTCGATGTCCTTCATGCTCATGCCGGCCTTGTCCAGCGCCTTGCGCGAGGCGGGTGCCGGGCCAGTGAGCATGATCGTCGGTTCGGTCGAGGTGATCGCCGCCGAGACGATGCGGGCGCGCGGCTTCAGGCCCAAGTCGTGGCCCTTCTCCTTGCTGCCCAGCAGCATCAGCGCGGCGCCATCCACGATCCCCGACGAGTTGCCGGCGGTGTGCACATGGTTGATTTTCTCAACTTCCGGGTACACCTGCAGGGCCACGTCGTCGAAGCCCATGCTGCCCGGCACCTCGAACGACGGCTTCAGGCCGCCGAGGGACTCCACGGTGGTGCCGGGCCGCACGTGTTCGTCGTGGTCGAGCATCACCATGCCGTTGACGTCCCGGACCGGCACGATCGACCTCGAGAAGTAGCTCTTCTCCCATGCCTCGGCGGCGCGCTGCTGCGAGCGGGCCGCGAACTTGTCCACGTCCTCGCGGGAGAAGCCCTCGATGGTCGCGATCAGGTCCGCGCCAATGCCCTGCGGCACGAAGTTCAGCTTGGCGTTGACGGCCGGATCCATCGCCATGGGGCCGCCGTCGGAGCCCATGGGCACACGCGACATGCACTCGATGCCGCCCGCGGCCACCAGGTCCTCCCAGCCGGAGCGGACCTTCATCGCGCACAGGTTCACCGCCTCCAGGCCGGAGGCGCAGAAGCGGTTGAGCTGCACGCCGGCGACCTTCTGGTCCCAGCCGGCGTACAGGGCGCCGATCTTCGCGATGTCCGCGCCCTGGTCCCCGACCGGGGTTACGCATCCCATCACCACATCGTCCACCTGCGAGGTGTCCAGGTCGTTGCGTTCCTGGACGGCGCGAAATACGTTCGCCGCCACGTCGATGGGCTTGACCTCATACAGGGCACCGTCCTTCTTGCCCCGGCCGCGCGGTGTGCGGACGGCATCAAAGATGTAGGCTTCGATGGTCATGCTCCATTACCTCTCGACTGATTTGCGCATTCGTATCCGAATCCGATTTGGCGCATACCCTTGCCCAAAACGACCCGGATTACAAGGGGCGTGCTACATGTTCCGGCGGTACTGTCCGCCGACCGCGTAAAGGGCCCGCGTGATCTCCCCAAGCGAGCAGCTGCGCACCGTCTCCATCAGCTCGGCGAACACGTTGTCCGGCCCCCGCGCGGTCTCCTGCAGACGCTGGAGGGTGGCGTCCGAGGTGTCGGCATGCAGCGCGCGGAAGTTCTCCACCTGGGCGATCTGCTGGCGCTTCTCTTCGTCCGAGGAGCGGATCAGCTCCTGGCCGGATTCGTCGGCGTCCTCGCTCTGACCCTCCGGGGGCAGGAAGGTGTTGACGCCGACAATGGGCAGGCTGCCGTCGTGCTTGCAGCGCTCGTAGTACAGACTCTCTTCCTGGATCCGCCCACGCTGGTACATGGTCTCCATCGCGCCCAGCACCCCACCTCGCTCGGACAGGCGCTCGAACTCGGCGTACACCGCCTCCTCCACCAGCTCGGTGAGCTCCTCGATGATGAACGCGCCCTGCCAGGGATTCTCGTTGCGGTTGAGCCCCAGCTCCCGGTTGATGATCAGCTGGATCGCCATCGCCCGGCGCACCGAGGCCTCGGTGGGCGTGGTGATGGCCTCGTCGAAGGCGTTGGTGTGCAGACTGTTGCAGTTGTCGAAGAGCGCATAAAGCGCTTGAAGAGTCGTTCGTATGTCGTTGAACTGGATCTCCTGCGCGTGCAGGCTCCGGCCCGAGGTCTGGATGTGGTACTTGAGCATCTGGCTGCGTGCGGACGCCCCGTAGCGCTCACGCATCGCGCGTGCCCAGATGCGCCGGGCCACCCGCCCGATCACCGCGTACTCGGCGTCCACGCCGTTGCTGAAGAAGAAGCTGAGGTTCGGCGCAAAGTCGTCGATGTCCATGCCCCGGGCAAGGTAGTACTCAACGATGGTGAAGCCGTTGGCCAGGGTGAAGGCCAGCTGTGTGATCGGGTTCGCCCCCGCCTCGGCGATGTGGTAGCCGCTGATCGAGACGCTGTAGTAGTTGCGCACCCGGTGTTCGGTGAAGAACGCCTGGATGTCCCCCATCATGCGCATCGCGAAATCGGTGGAGAAAATGCAGGTGTTCTGCGCCTGGTCCTCCTTGAGGATGTCGGCCTGCACCGTGCCGCGCACCTGCTCGAGGGTCTCGGCGCGGATGCGCTCGTAGGTCTCGCGCTCGACCACCTGGTCGCCGGATACTCCCAGCAGGCCCAGGCCCAGGCCGTTGTTGCCCTCCGGCAACTCACCGTGGTAGCGCGGACGCTCGCTTCCGGCGAAGTGCTTGCCCAGGAACGCCTGGACTTCCTCCCAGCGCCCGTTCTCGCGCAGGTATTTTTCCACCTGCTGGTCGATGGCGGCGTTCATGAAGAAGGCCAGCATGATCGGCGCCGGCCCGTTGATGGTCATCGACACCGAAGTGTGGGGGTCGCACAGGTCGAAGCCCGAGTACAGCTTCTTCATGTCGTCCACGCTGGCGATCGACACGCCCGAGTTGCCCACTTTGCCGTAGACGTCCGGACGTTCCTGCGGGTCCTCGCCATACAGCGTGACCGAGTCGAAGGCGGTGGACAGGCGGTTGGCCGGCTGGCCGTGGGCCAGGTAATGGAAGCGCCGGTTGGTGCGCTCCGGCGTGCCCTCCCCGGCGAACATGCGGGTCGGGTCCTCGCCGCTGCGCCGGTAGGGATACACCCCGCCGGTGTAGGGATAGGCCCCCGGCAGGTTCTCCGACAGCAGAAAGGTCAGCAGCTCGCCCCAGTCCGTCGTCCGCGGCAGCGCGATCTTGGGCACCTTGAGGTGGCTCAGGGTCTCGACGTAGTTCTCTCCGGTGATCTCGCGTCCGCGCACCGTGTAGCGGTAGGTCTCGGCACGCACCCGGGAGCTGAGCTCCGGCCACTGCCGCAGGCGCTCGAGCGCCTCGCTGTCGAGCTCGTCCAGCGCCGCGTTGTAGCGCTGGCGCAGCACCCGCGTGGCCTGCTCGATGCCCTCTTCCTGCAGCCGCTCCGCGCCGTAGCCCTCCAGCGGCGCCGGCAGCGCCGGGTCCTCCAGCAGCTGCAGGCTCTGGTAGACGCTCTGGGCCAGGCTCGCGGCCTCGGCCTGGCGCTCGACGCGCCGCTTGATCTGCCGCCCCTGCTCGGCGATCTCGGCCAGGTAGCGCTGGCGCTGTGGCGGGATCAGCGCCTGCGCCTCGGGCAGGGCATCCTGATCCGGCGAGAGCTCCGGTGTCCACGCCTGCCGGTCCAGCTCCAGGCGCTCGATGAGCGCCTTGCACAGGCCCACGAACAGGTGGTTGACCCCGACGTCGTTGAACTGGCTGGCGATGGTGGGATAGATCGGGACGTCCTCGTCGGAAGCGTCGAAGGCCTGGCGGTTGCGCGTCCACTGCTTGCGGATGTCGCGCAGCGCGTCCCGGGCGCCGCGCTTCTCGAACTTGTTCAGCACGATCAGATCGGCATAGTCGATCATGTCGATCTTCTCGAGCTGGGTCGCGGCCCCGTAGTCGCTGGTCATCACGTACAGCGCCAGATCCACCAGATCCACGATCTCGGTGTCACTCTGGCCGATACCGGCGGTCTCGACCACGATCAGGTCGAAGCCCGCGTGGCGCAGCAGCGCGATGCTGTCGAGGAGCACCTCACTGGTGGCCAGGTGCTGGCGGCGCGTGGCCATCGAGCGCATGAACACCCGGTCGTCGTCCAGGCTGTTCATGCGGATGCGGTCCCCCAGCAGGGCCCCGCCGGTGCGCCGGCGGGTCGGATCCACCGCCAGCACGGCGATCCGCCGCTGCGGGAAATGCCCCAGGAAACGGTTCAGCAGCTCGTCGGTGACGCTGCTCTTGCCCGAGCCCCCGGTGCCGGTAATGCCGATCACCGGCGCGACGTTGTCCGTGCGCGCCCAGCGCTCGCGCAGCCCGTCAAGCGCCCGCGTGTCGCCCGGGTGCTCCTCGAGAAAGCTGATCGTGCGCGCCAGCGCCAGCGGGTCCTCCCGGCTGGCGTCCCCCGGCGCGGCGCGCTCGACCCGCGCCGCCCGCGCGCGCCGGAGCATGTCCTCGATCATCCCCGGCAGCCCCAGCTCCATGCCGTCGGCCGGGCTGTACAGCCGCTCGACGCCGTAGTCCTGGAGCTCGCGGATTTCTTCGGCGGTGATGGTGCCGCCGCCACCGCCGAATACCCGGATGTGCTCCGCACCGGCCTCGCGCAGCATGTCCACCATGTACTTGAAATACTCGACATGCCCGCCCTGGTAGGAGCTCACCGCGATCCCGTCGGCGTCCTCCTGCAGCGCCGCGCGCACGATCTCGCGCACGCCGCGGTTGTGGCCCAGGTGGATGATCTCCGCTCCCTGGTCCTGCATCACCCGGCGCATGATGTTGATCGCGGCGTCGTGGCCGTCGAAAAGGGAGGCGGCCGTGATGAATCTGAGAGGTGGCTCGGACGCCGCTTCGGCGCCCGGTCGCAACTGTCTGGCTGGCCTGCTCATAAGCGACCCCTGGTCGCGGCGCCGCCGCCGGACCGGGCGGCCCGGCGGCGAACCCCGATTTGTCTCAGCGGGCACCCATGCGGATCGCGCCGTCCAGGCGGATGACCTCCCCGTTGAGCATGGAGTTCTCCATGATCTCGCGGGCCAGCGAGGCGAACTCGGCCGGCTGGCCGAAACGCGACGGGAACGGGATCTGCTTGGCCAGGGACTCGCGCACGTTGTCCGGCGCGGACATCATCATGGGCGTATCGAAGATCCCCGGCGCGATGGTGCATACCCGTATCCCGTAACGGGCGATGTCGCGCGCGATCGGCAGCGTCATGCCCACGATCCCCGCCTTGGACGCCGAGTAGGCGGCCTGGCCGACCTGGCCATCGAAGGCGGCGACCGACGCGGTATTTATTATAACGCCGCGCTCGCCGTCGTCGGTAACCGGTTCGCAAGCGGCCATCGCCTCCACCGCCAGCCGGATGACGTTGAAGGTGCCGATCAGGTTAACGTTGATCACCCGGGTAAACTGGTCCAGCGGGTACGGTCCTTCCTTGCCCAGGACCTTGGCAGCACCGCCAATACCCGCGCAGTTGACCGCGCCCTGCAGACCGCCGTAACTGTCCACCGCGAGCTTCACCGCGCCCCGGACACTGTCCTCGCTGGTGACGTCGACCTCGGCGAAGCGCACGCTGTCGCCGAGCTCCTTCGCCAACGCCTCGCCCTTCTCCCTCTGGATGTCCGCGATGACGGCGTTGCCGCCATTCTCCGCGATGGTGCGCACGGTGGCGCCGCCGAGCCCGGAGGCCCCGCCGGTGACCACGAAGGTATTGCCCTTGATCTGCATTCGTACCTCCTGACGTCTTCGCTGCGTCGCAACACGCCTATTTGAGATTTCCCTGCTCGTACTGCTTGCGCAGGGTCAATTTGCTGAACTTTCCGGTGGAGGTGCGCGGGATCTCGGCCACGAAGATGTAGTTGTCCGGCAGCATCCACTTCGGGAACTTGTCCTTGAGGAAATCCCGCAGTTCGTCCGGCGTGACCTGCGCGCCTGACTTCGTGACCACCACCGCCAGCGGCCGCTCGGTCCACTTCGCGTGCGGGATGGCAATCACCGCGGCTTCGGCGACCCCCGGATGCCCCATGATCGCGTTCTCCAGGTCCACCGAGCTGATCCATTCGCCGCCGGACTTGATCAGGTCCTTGGTGCGGTCGGTGATCTTGATGTAGCCGTAGCGGTCGATGGTGGCCACGTCGCCGGTGCGCAGCCAGCCGTCCGGGGTGAACTTGTCTTCGCCGGCCTCCAGGCGATAGTAGCTGCCCGTGATCCACGGGCCCCGCACCTGCAGCTCGCCCATGGCCTCGCCGTCCCAGGGCGCGATACCGTCGTCGCCCACGATGCGGACGTCCACCAGTGGCACCGGCACACCCGCCTTGGCCCGGTAGTGGAGCTGCTCGTCCTCGGGCATCCCGGCGACCTCGGGGCGGATCTTGCTCACCGAGCCCAGCGGTGAGGTCTCGGTCATACCCCAGCCCTGGTAAACCTCCAGGCCATACTCCTTGAAGCGGCGGATCATCGATTCCGGCACCGCCGCGCCGCCCACCGTCATGCGCATGTTCTCCAGCCGCCACCGGTCCGGCTCGGCGTCCAGTGCCTCCAGGATGCCGAGCCAGATGGTGGGAACGCCCGCACTGATGGTTACGCGCTCCTGCTCGTACAGGTCCAGCAGGCTTTCGGCATCCAGGTGGGGTCCGGGATACACCTGTCGGGCGCCGATCAGGGTCGCGCTGTAGGGCATGCCCCAGGCATTTGCGTGGAACATGGGTACCACCGGCAGCGCGGAATCCCGGTAGGACAGCGCCGTGGAGTCGGTCAGAGCGCTGCCCATGGCGTGCAGCACGGTCGAGCGATGCGAGTACACCACGCCCTTGGGCCGACCGGTGGTCCCGGACGTGTAGCACATGCCGCAGGGATCATCCTCGTTCTTGTCGGGATACTCGAAGTCGCCCGTGGCCCCGGCGACGAAGTCCTCGTAGCTTTCGGTCCCGTCCGGCAGCGATTCGCCCGCGAACGGCACCACCAGGACCCGATCGAACTCCACCCGGTCCCGGAACTGCTGGTACAGCGGCAGCAGCACGTCGTCGACAATCAGGAACCGGTCTCCGGCGTGATTGCAGATATAGTCGAGGTCACCCGGGGAAAGCCGCAGATTCAGGGTGTGCATCACGCCGCCGGCCACCGGGATTCCGAAATACGCCTCCAGGTGCGCGTAGTGATTCCACATCAGGGTCGCAACCCGGTCGCCCCGCTGCATGCCGGCGTCCAGAAGCGCCCCGGCCAGGGCCCGGGACCGCCGGTAGAAGTCGGCGTAGGTGTACCGGTGCAGGGACTTGTCTGGGAGGCGGGAGACAATCTCGACATCCGGGAAGATCCGACCCGCGCGCTCGAGCACGTGATCGAGCGTCAGCGGGTAATGCATCATCGTCGATCGCATGACGACCTCCTCGAGAAGGCTGGAAGCGGCTCGGTGCGTTCTTGATAGCGTTTTCGAGCAAGCGCTTGGTATACTGGGGCGTGTGACTATAGCCGACGTGGATAATAGACGCAATACGCTGATCCGGGAGGCCTCCCGGCTTTTCCGGGACAAGGGTTACGAGCGCACGACGGTACGTGACATCGCCCGCGCCGTGGGCCTGCAGTCCGGCAGTATCTTCTATCACTTCCGGAACAAGGAGGAAATCCTCCAGGCCGTGATGGAAAGCAGCGTTCGCCGGATCATCAATGCGGCCCGCGCCGCCCTTGACGGGGTCGTCTCCCCGCGTGACCGCCTCACGGCACTCACCCGCTCGCACCTCGAGATCCTGCTCGGCGGCACCCAGGATGACATGTTCGTGCTGCTGTACGAGTGGCGCAGCCTGCCCGACGCCATGCGACGTCCGCTGCTGGAGCTGCGCGCGGCTTACGAGCGGCTCTGGCGCGAGGTGGTTGCCGCCGCCTGCGAGGAAGGGCTGCTGCGCGGCGAGCCGGCCCTGAGCACGCGCCTCATGCTCGGAACCCTGAACTGGACCGTGCAATGGTACCAACCGGGCGGTGAGCTCACCCCGTCCCAGCTCGGGGACCGGGTTCTCCATATGGTGCTCCACGACGGCGGCTGAGCGCCAGCCGGCTACTGCTCGCGCACCTTCAGAACGATCTTTCCGGCGTGCCGGTTGGCCTCCATGTGGGCATGCGCGAGTGCCGCCTCGGCCAGCGGGAACACACGGTCGACGACCGGCTTCAGCCGCCCTTCGGCCAGCAGCGGCACCAGCCGCTCCTCGCTGATGCGCGCCAGCCGGATGCGGGTTTCCTGCGGCTGGCTGCGCATGGTCATGGCGCGGATCGTCTGGCGACGCATGAGCAGGCTGCCCAGATTGATCTCGTCGCGGGTCCCGCCAAGCAGACCCACCAGCACCAGCGTGCCTTCGTCCCGCACCGCCTCGAGAGCGTCGGCCAGGTGCCCGCCAACCAGATCCAGGCAGACCGAGGCGCCGCGGCCGGCGGACTGCTCGCGCACCAGCTCCGCGAGCGAGCCCTCGCCTTCAACGTAGCCGGCCTTCATGCCGTGCACATGGAGCGCTTTCAGGCGCGCCCGGGAGCGGCTGGTCCCGATGCCATAGGCACCCAGGGTGTGGATCAGCTGCAACGCGGATATTCCCACACCCGAGGTGGCCGCGCGCACCAGCGCCCAGTGCCCCGGCTGCAGGCCCCCTTCCAGGAACAGCGCCCGGTAGGCGGTCATGTAGGTCTCGGGAAAGGCGGCCGCCGTGACGCTGTCGATGCCCTGCGGGACCAGCTGCGTCTCGCGCTCATGCACGATCAGGTACTCGGCATAGGCGGCACCGCCGACCAGCCCCATTACCCGGTCGCCCTGCCTGCGCAGGGTCGCTCGGGGGCCGGTCGCCTCGATGGTGCCGGCGTATTCCAGGCCGGGGACGTCGGGATCGATTCCGGCCGGCGCCGGGTACATGCCGCGACGCTGCAGGACGTCGGCGCGATTGACGCCCGCGGCTTCCACCCGCACCAACACTTCCGCCCCGCCGGGCTCGGGCAGGGCACGGTCCCGGATTTCCAGCACCTCCGGCTCACCCGCCGAGGTGATCACGCTTGCGCGCATGGCTGTGCTCCATGGTCGTGGTGAGGGTCGCGGAGGGACCCGTGACCGCCACTATAGGGAAGGTACCGGCCGCTGTCAGCCGGCCGCGTTGCGTCGCCGGTCCGAATCGCCCATGCTTGCCGCGGCGAAGGCGGGACCACAAGAACGAGAGGAGAGACCGGCGCATGATCGCCCGGCATATCGCTTTGATCCTGTACGTAACGGGCGCCGTCACGCTGCTCCCGGTGATCCAGTACCTCCTTCCGCGGCGCGCCCTGAAGGGACTCGCCGGGCTGGAGCTCGCCGAGCCGGGCGGGCTGTTCTTCGCCACCCACTGGGGTGCGCTGGCGTTCGTCCTGGGGCTGCTGCTGATCTGGGCCGGGCACGTGCCCGCCCTGCGCGCGCCGGTGGTCCTCGCCGCGCTGGTGGAGAAGGCCGCCCTGGTGCACCTGATCTATCGCTACCGCCGCCAGCCGTTCGCGCGGAAACTGGCGGGCGCGGCGGTCTTCGACAGCGCCTGCGTGATCGTATATGGGCTGTACCTGCTGGGCTTCTGAGCCCGGGGCCGGCCGCAGTGTTGCGCCCGGGGCAAACACCGGGGCATAGTCGGGGCATGGAACAGTATCTGAAGCCAACCCGGTACCTCGACTGCGACGAGCCGGCCGTACGGGATTACGCCGCCCGCCATGCCGGCGGTGGTGTCCCGCGGGAGCAGGCCGTACGCCTGTATTACGCTGTCCGCGACGGGATCCGTTACGATCCCTACAGCATGCGCTTCGAGCCGGATAATTTCCGCGCGAGCGCCGTGCTCCGCCGCGAGCGCGACTTCTGCATCCCCAAGGCCGTGCTGCTGGCGGCTCTGGCACGTGCCCGGGGCATCCCGGCGCGCCTCGGCTTCGCCGACGTGCGCAACCACCTGGCCACCCCGCGCCTGCTGCAGGCCATGGGTACCGACCTGTTCATCTACCACGGCTACACCGAGCTCCACCTGGAAGGAAAATGGGTCAAGGCCACGCCCGCCTTCAACCTGGGACTGTGCGAAAAGGCCGGGGTCAAGCCGCTGGAGTTCGACGGGCGCAGTGACTCCGTCTTCCACCAGTACGACCGCAGCGGCCGGCGCCACATGGAGTACGTGCGGGATCACGGCAGCTATGCCGACCTTCCCTACGCCGAAATCCTGGCGGCGATGCGGGAGGCCTACCCGGCGATGCTCGGCGAAGGGAAAGCCGCACCGGATGGGGATTTCGAGGCGGAAATCGCCGGCTAGGAGCGCGCCGGTTCGCCCGCCGCGGCTGCCCGGTCAGGCGATGCCGAAATGCTGGCGCATGCAATGCGTCGAGAGCCCGCCCTCGCGGAAATCGTCCTTTTCCAGGATCTGTAGCAGCAGCGGCAGGTTGGTGTGGAACCCTTCCACCCGCGTCTGCCCCGGGGCCTCGCGCATACGGTCGATCCCGTCCGGCCGCGGCCCGACCCAGAGCAGGCCCGCCCGCTCGACCGCGCGGGCGAAGTCGTGGTTCTCCGACAGGAAGCCGTAGCCCGGGTGCACCAGCCACGTCAGTCCTCTTCAATCCGGATCAGGGTGTCCCCCTCCTCCACGTAGGTTTCCGGCCCCGCGACGATCTCCTTCACGATCCCGTCGCACGGCGACTCGTGCGGGACCTCCATCTTCATCGACTCCAGGATCAGCACTTCCTCGCCGTCCGCGACGTGCCGCCCCGGCTCGACCAGCACCTTCCAGACGGTTCCGCTCATCGCCGCCTTCACTTCCGCAGGCATACTCGCTCCTCCAGTTGCTGGGATCGGATGCGGGTCCGCACCGGTCGTTTCGACGGACTACCAAGCGCTTGCTCGGGGCCACCGCCCTATACATGAAGACCGCCCTGGATCAAGCGACGTGCCCGAACGCGACGGGGGCGGCGAGCCCGCGCCCGCCGCCCCCGTGCATGCGATACCGCTGCGGCTCAAGCTTGGTCCAGGGCCTTCTCCAGCTCCGGAACAGCCTCGAACAGATCGCCGACCAGGCCAAGGTCGGCGACCTCGAAGATCGGCGCCTCCTCGTCCTTGTTGATCGCCACGATGGTGCCGGCATCCTTGATCCCGGCCCAGTGTTGGATGGCACCGGAGATGCCGATTGCGATATAGAGTTCGGGCGCGATGATCTTGCCGGTCTGGCCCACCTGCATGTCGTTGGGCACGTAACCCGCGTCGACCGCCGCGCGCGAGGCGCCCACCGCCGCACCGAACTTGTCGGCGAGGCTGTAGATGAGCTTGAAGTTCTCCTCGCTGCCGACACCGCGGCCGCCGGAGACCACCTTGGGCGCGGTGGCGAGATCGGGGCGGTCGCTCTTGTGCACCTCACGGCCCACGAAGCGGGTATGCCCCGGGACCTCGGCGTCGACCTGCCGGTCCTCCACCTCGGCGCTGCCACCCTCGCCGGCGGCGGGGTATGAAGCCCCGCGCACGGTGGCACACAGCACCTGGTCGTCCGGCGCCTCCACCGTGGTGATGGCGTTGCCGGCGTAGATCGGGCGCGCGAACACGTACTCGCTCTCGACCTTCATCACGTCGCTCACCTGTGGCACGCCCAGCAGCGCGGCCACGCGCGGCATGAGGTCCTTGCCGAAAGTGCTGTTGCCGACCAGCACGTGCGTGTAGCCGTCCTGGGCCAGGGACACGACCTGCGGTGCCAGAACGGCCGCGAGCGCGTTCTCGTTGGCGGGGTTGGTAACCTTCAGGACCTTGGTCACCCCCTCCAGCTTCGCCGCCGCACCCGCGACCTCGTCACCACCCTCGTGGACGAACACCGCGACCTCCAGGGCCTCGGCATTGAGATCCTGGGCGCACCGTACCGCCTTGCCGGTGGCGGCGCCCAGCTTGCCTCCTTCGTGCTCTGCGATGATCAGAACCTTGCTCATCAGATCAGCCCCTTGTTCTTCAGCTCGGACACCAGCTCCTGGACGCTCTCGACCTTCTTGCCTCCCTGACGCGCGGGCGGTGGTGCGGTGCGCGTCAGCTTCAGGGGCTTGGCGGCCTCGACGCCCAGATCATCGACCGTGGTGTTGTCGATCGTTTTCTTCTTGGCCTTCATGATGTCCGGAAGCTTGACGTAACGTGGCTCGTTGAGGCGCAGATCGGTGGTGATCACGGCCGGCAGGTCGACCTCGATGGTCTCCAGCCCGGCGTCGATCTCGCGCGTGACCTTCGCGCTCTCGCCCTCGATCTCCACCTTCGAGGCAAACGTGGCCTGCGGCCGCTGCCACAGCGCGGCGGTCATCTGGCCGGTCTGGCCCTGATCATCATCGATCGCCTGCTTGCCCATCAGTACGACCCCGGGTTCCTCTTTCCTGGCCAGCTCCGCGAAGACGCGGGCCGCCGTCAGCGGCTGCACCGCCTCGTCGCTCTGCACCAGGATGGCGCGGTCCGCGCCCATCGCCAGCGCCGTGCGCAGCTGTTCCTGCGCCTGCTGCGGACCGATGGTCACGGCGACGATCTCGTCGACCTTGCCCGCCTCCTTGAGACGCAGGGCCTCCTCGACGGCGATCTCGTCGAAGGGGTTCATACTCATCTTAACCCCCTCGGTGACCACCCCGGACTCGTCCGGTTTGACCTGGATGCGGACGTTGTAATCAACGACCCGCTTCACGCATACCATCACTTTCATGTCGTCGAATGCTCCCAGTCTGGATGCGGAATCTCCCGAGGGTTCGCCAGGCGCGGCCTACAGATTCTGGTAGTTGGGGCCGGAACCGCCTTCCGGCGTCACCCAGGTGATGATTTCGTAGGGATCCTTGATGTCGCAGGTCTTGCAATGCACGCAGTTGGCGGCATTGATCTGCAGCCGGAGACCCTGCTCGTCCTCGACCATCTCGTACACGTTGGCCGGGCAGAACCGCGTACAGGGGTTATTGTACTCTTCCCGGCAGCGGCTGACGCAGATGTCGGTGTCTGCCACCTTCAGGTGCACCGGCTGGTCCTCGTCGTGCTCCGTGGCCGCGAAGTAGACCGACTGCAGGCGATCCTTGGGCGGCAGGTCCCGCTGGTAGAACTCGCGCTCGGGCGGCTGATACTCGCCGACCTTATGCAGGGAAGACCAGTCCGCGCTGGTCTCCAGGGTGCGCGGCAGCCGCCCACCGGTCACCGTCTCGACCGCAGCGTTGATCAGGCCGCGCCACAGGCCCTTGTGGAACCCGGGACGAATGTTGCGTACCTGGTAGAGTTCCCTGCCTACCGCCGATGTCCGCAGCTTCGCGTCGTAGCCCTTCGGCGAAAGCTCGTTGCCGGCCAAGTGCTCGGCCGCGATCATACCCGAGCGCATCGCCGTATGGGTGCCCTTGATTTTGGGCACGTTGAGCGTGCCGCCGCAGTCGCCAACCATCAGGGCCCCCGGCATCTCCATGGTGGGCATGGCCTGCCAGCCCCCCTCGACGATGGCACGCGCTCCCGAGGACAGGATCTTGCCGCCCTCGAGCAGCGGCTTGATCTGCGGATGATGTTTGAACTGCTGGAACAGCTCGAACGGGAACAGGTTCGAGTCCGCGTAGTCCAGCCCGACCACGTAGCCGACCGCCACGCGGTTGCCATCGTAGTGGTAGACGAACCCGCCGCCGTAAGTCCGGCGGTCCACCGGCCAGCCGATCGTATGGGTGACGCGGCCGGTTTCGGTTCGGCCTTCCGGCACCTGCCAGAGCTCCTTGAAACCGATGCCGTAGGTCTGGGGCGACTTGCCCTCGTCCAGCTGGTAGCGCCTGATCAGCTGCTTGGTGAGGCTGCCCCGGCAGCCTTCGGCGAATACCGTCACCTCTGCCCGGATATCCACCCCCGGGGTATAGCCGGATTTCTCCGAGCCGTCTTTGGCCACGCCCATGTCGCCAATGCGAACGCCCGCCACGTTGCCGTCGTCGTCGAACAGCGTATCGGCGGCGGCGAAACCGGGATAGATCTCCACGCCCAGCTCCTCGGCCTGCGGCGCGAGCCACTTGCATACGGCCCCCAGGGAGACGATAAAGTTGCCCCGGTTGTGCATCTGCGGCGGCAGTGGCATCCGGCTAGCGCCGCTCTTGCTCAGGAACAGGAACTCGTCCTTGCCCGCGGGCACGCACATGTTGGGCGGGTTGTCGCGCCAGCCGGGCAGCAGATCGTCGAGCGGCTCGGGCTCGATCACGGCGCCGGCCAGGATCTGTGCACCGACCTCGGAGGCCTTCTCGATCACGCAGACCTCGGTCTCCGCGTTGAGCTGCTTGAGCCGGATTGCGGTTGCCAGCCCGGCGGGGCCGGCGCCCACGATCACGACGTCATATTCCATTACGTCACGCTCTGCCACGAATTCATCCCCCTGGTTGGTATCACTGGATGCATCCGCCCCCCGGCACCGGGCGCTAAGGGTACCATCATTTGGACCGCTCAGAACGCGTCGGCATCCAGCTGCGTCACCACCCTGGAGCCGCTGCGTACGGCCGGGGCGAGGCCGTACACCCCCGGCAGCAGGTGCGCGGCGAAGAACCGGGCGGTGGCAAGCTTGCCGCGGTAAAAGGCCTGGTCCGCCTCGGCCCGGAGTGCCGCGCGGGCGGCGCGGGCCCACATGTTGCCCAGCGCCACCAGCGCGCAGATCTGCAGGTAGGGAGTGGCGGCGGCCCCCGGCAGATTCGGATCCCTTTCGGCCCCGGAGCGGACGTGCTCGGTGACCGATTCCAGTTCCGCCAGCGCGGCCCGCAGCGGCTGCGTGATGAAGGCCAGATCGTCGTTGCCCCGCTCCGCCTCCAGCAGCTCCCGCACCGGTCCGGTCAGGCGCTCGACCAGGCGCCCGTCGCGGAGGTTGAGCTTGCGGCCGATCAGGTCCATGGCCTGGATACCGTTGGTCCCCTCGTACAGGCAGGTGATCTTGCTGTCGCGCACGATCTGCTCCATCCCGTGTTCCCGGATGAAGCCGTGACCCCCGAAAACCTGGATCCCCGTGCTGGCCAGATTGAAACCGGTGTCGGTGAGGAACGCCTTGCAGATGGGCGTGAACAGCTCCACGTGATCGAGCGCCCGCTCGCGCACCGACTTCTCCGGGTGGTGGTGCGCGAGATCCACGTTCACCGCGGTGTCGTAGAGCACTGCGCGGCCCCCCTCGGTGAGCGCTTTCATGGTCAGCAGCATACGGCGCACGTCGGGGTGCTCGATAATGCTCACCGGCTCGCCGTCGCGGGTGCCGGCGGCCCGCCCCTGCTTGCGCTCCCGGGCATAACCCACGGCGTTCTGGGTCGCCATCTCGGCGGCCCCCAGTCCCTGGGTGCCCACCGAGATGCGGGCGGCGTTCATCATCGTGAACATGTTCTGGATACCGCGGTGCTCGCCGCCTACGAGGTAGCCAACGGCGTCGTCGTAGCTCATCTCGCAGGTCGGGGAGCCGTGGATCCCCATCTTCTCCTCGATGCTGGTGCAGGTCATGGCGTTGCGCTCGCCGGGCGCGCCCCGGTCGTCGGGGAGATACTTGGGCACCAGAAACATGCTGATGCCCTTGATCCCCGGCGGCGCGTCGGGCAGGCGTGCCAGCACGAAGTGGATGATGTTTCCGGCCAGCTCGTGCTCCCCCGCTGTGATGAAGATCTTGGTACCGTTTACGCGATAGCTGCCGTCATCGCGGGGCGTCGCGCGGGTACGCACCAGAGCCAGGTCGCTGCCCGCCTGGGGCTCCGTCAGACACATCGCGCCGCTCCACTCTCCGGTGACCAGACGCGGCAGGTAGAGCTTCCGCAGGGCATCTTCGCCGTGCGCTTCGAGGGCGTCGCATGCGCCGTGGGTGAGCAGCGGGAACAGGGAGAAGGCCATGCAGGATGACGCCATCATCTCCAGCAGGGCCTGGGAGAGAACGTAGGGCAGCCCCTGACCCCCGTACTCGGGGCTGTGCGAAAGGCTGCCCCAGCCACCCTCGACGAACAGCCGGTAAGCCTCCCGATAGCCATCGGGCGTGGTTACCTCGCCATCCTCCAGGCGGCAGCCCTGTCGATCACCGGGCTCGTTGAGCGGCGCAACGCTACCCTCGATCAGCCGCGCCGCTTCCTCCAGCACGCCGCTGGTGATGTCCGGGGTAACTTCCTCGAAACGCTTGATCCCGGAGAGGCGCTCCATCCCTACGACCTCGTTCAGCACGAACTCCATGTCTCTCAGGGGGGCCTTGTAGCTCGCCATGGTTCCTGTCGCTCCCAGTGAAGTTTGCGTCGGGATCGGAGATCTCGCCCAGCATCGCACCGGCACGGCCACGGGGGATACGGTGGAGGCCGCGGGTGTGCCCGCGTATCGCGCCCGGGGGTACGGCGGATCGTCCCGGGAAGGCCAGGCGCCGGCACAGAATCAGCGAATCAGTTTATTAGAAACCAACGTTCGGTTCCAACCGCGCACGGCCAAAGACGCGGGGGGGCGGCCCCTGCGGACCACCCCCCCGCCATGCTTCCACGCGCCGTCCGGCGGTACGTTCCGAGTCCGGGTCAGGCGACCTCGAACAGGCCGGCCGCGCCCATGCCGCCACCCACGCACATGGTGGACACCACGTATTTCGCCTTGCGCCGGCGCCCCTCGATCAGCGCGTGACCGACCATCCGTGCGCCGGACATGCCGTAGGGATGGCCGATGGAGATCGCACCGCCGTTGACGTTGAGCTTGTCCATGGGGAGACCCAGCTTGTCGCGGCAGTAGACCGTCTGCACCGCGAAGGCCTCGTTGAGCTCCCACAGGTCGATGTCGTCTATCGACAGGCCGAAGCGCTTGAGCAGGCGCGGCACCGCGTACACCGGACCGATCCCCATCTCATCGGGCTCCAGGCCGGCGACCGCCAGGCCGTGAAAGATGCCCAGCGGCTCGATATTGCGCTGCTCCGCGAGCTTGCTGTCCATCACCACGCAGGCGGACGCGCCGTCGGAGAGCTGGCTGGCGTTGCCCGCGGTAACGTACTCGCCCATCACCGGCTGCAGGCCGGCCAGCGCCTCCAGGGTCGTCCCGGGGCGATTGCCCTCGTCCTTGGTCAGCGTCACCTCCTTCTGGCTGACCTCGCCGGTTTCCTTGTCCTTGACATCCATCACCGTGGTGAACGGCACGATCTCGTCATCGAACTTGCCGGCCTCCTGGGCCGCGGCGGTGCGCTGCTGGCTGGCGAGCGCGTACTCGTCCTGCGCCTCGCGGCCGACGTTGTAGCGTTTGGCGACCACCTCGGCCGTCTCAATCATGCTCATCCACAGCTCGGGCTTGTTCTTCATCAGCCATTCTTCGGTGAAGTTGGTGGTGTTCAGGTTGTTCTGCACCAGGCTGATGGACTCGAGGCCGCCGGCGACCATCGCCGGCACGCGGTCGACCAGGACGCGCTGGGCGGCCATCGCGATCGCCTGCATGCCCGAGGAGCAGAAGCGGTTCACCGTGGTGCCCGCGGTACCGACGCCGAGGCCGGCGCGCACCGCGGCCAGGCGCGCGATGTTGTGCCCGGTGGCGCCCTCCGGCAACCCGCAGCCGAGGATCGCATCCTCGATCTCGGCCGGGTCAAGCCCCGAGCGCTTGACCGCGTGCTCAATCGCGTGTCCCGCCATGGTCGCGCCGTGGGTCCTGTTCAGGGAGCCGCGAAAAGCCTTGCCGATGCCGGTACGCGCCGTGGAAACGATGACTGCTTCGCTCATGGTTCCTCTCCTGTCACTGAATTGGTCTGGCGCCGCGCCAACGCGCAACGCCGGGATGTCAGATCACTCACTGGTCGTAGAAGCCCTTGCCTTCCTTTGCCAGGCGCTCCAGCAGCGGGGCGGGCGTCCAGTACTCGGCACCCAGCCGGTCCCGGTACTTCAGGATCGCGTCGTAGATCTTGTCGAGGCCGACCTGGTCCGCCCAGAACATCGGCCCCCCGCGGTAGACGGGGAATCCGTAGCCGTAGATCCAGACGATGTCGATGTCGAGAGGACGGGCGGCGATGCCCTCCTCGAGGATCTTTGCACCCTCGTTCACCATGGTGTACATGCAGCGCTCGAGGATTTCCTGGTCGGAAACCTCGCGCCGCTCGATGCCGATCCCCTTCGAGTGCTCCACGATCAGCTTCTCGATCTCGGGATCCGGGATCGGGGTGCGGTTGCCCTCCTCGTAGCGATACACGCCGGCGCCGGTCTTCTGGCCGTAGCGGCCCATTTCGACGATCTTGTCCAGCCAGGTCGAATCCCGCGGTTCGACGTGACCTTCCTTGCGCTTCGCCTGGCGGATCCGGTAGCCGACATCCAGGCCCGCCAGGTCGGACATGGCGAACGGTCCCATGGGCATGCCGAAGTCGTACAGGACCTTGTCCACCTGCTGGGGCAGCGCCCCCTCCTCTACCAGGAAGTTGGCCTCGCGGCCCCGCTTGTGCAGCATGCGGTTGCCGACGAAGCCGTCGCACACCCCCACGCAGACGCCGACCTTGCCGATGCGCCGCGAAATGGACATCACGGTAGCCACCACGTCGTCGGCGGTCTTCTCGCCGCGCACGTTCTCCAGCAGCCGCATGACGTTCGCCGGGCTGAAGAAGTGCATGCCCATCACGTCCTGCGGACGGCTGGTGGCGGAAGCGATTTCGTTCACGTCCAGGGTCGAGGTGTTGGTGGCCAGAATCGCCCCCTGCTTGCAGACCCGGTCCAGCTTGCCGAACACCTCCTTCTTGATGCCCATGTCCTCGAACACGGCCTCGATCACCAGGTCTACCTCGGCAAGGTCATCGTAGGAAAGCGTGGGTTTGATCAGGGCCATGCGCTGTTCCACGTCATCCCGGGTGATCCGGCCTTTCCTTGCCGTGTTCTCGTAGTTGCGGCGAACGACTGCCAGGCCCTTGTCCAGCGCCTCCTGGGAGCCCTCGAGCACGTACACGGGGATACCGGCGTTGGCGAAGTTCATCGCAATGCCGCCACCCATGGTACCGGCGCCGATGATCCCGGCGGTCCTGATCTCGCGCTTGGGGGTGTCCTTGGGCAGGCCCGGGACGCGTGCCACCTCGCGCTCGGCGAAGAACACATGACGCTGGGCCTTCGACTGCGGGGAGTCCATCAGCTCGGCAAACAGCTCCCGCTCGCGGCGCATGCCCTGGTCGAAGGGCAGCTCGGTGGCGGCCTTCACCGCCTTGATGCAGTGGAACGGCGCCAGGAACCCGCGCTTCTTGCGCGCAATGCTCTTCTCGTACTCCTCAAACACGTTCGGGTTGTCGAGCCGCACCTGCATCTCGCTCACCTTGCGCGGCCGCTTGCCCCCGGCGAGGAGTTCCTGCGCGTACGCGACCGCTGCGCCCCGGAGATCGTCCGTGTCCAGGATACGATCGATCAGCCCCATGGACTCTGCCTGGGTCACGGGCACGTGGTTGCCTTCGGCGATCATCCGCAGCGCCGCGTCGGCCCCCACCAGACGGGGCAACCGCTGCGTCCCGCCGGCGCCCGGAAGCAAACCGAGATTGACCTCCGGCAGGCCGACTTTCGCCGAGGGAACCGCGCAGCGATAGTGGCAAGCCAGCGCGACCTCGAGCCCGCCGCCCAGGGCGGTACCGTGGATCGCGGCGACCACGGGCTTGGGGGAATCCTCGATCTCCCGGATCACCTCTACGAGCCCCGGATCGGCCATCGGCTTGCCGAACTCGCGGATATCCGCGCCGGCGATGAACGTGCGGCCCTCGCACACGATCACCATCGCCTTGACGGCTTCATCCGACAGGCCCTTGCGGACGGATTCCTGCAGACCCGCGCGGACGCCCTGGCTGAGCGCGTTGACCGGAGGGTTGTTCACGGCGATGACGCCGATCTCCGCTGCCTTGCTGTACTCGACTACGGAGGACATGGCTTCTCCTTTTCCGGATATTCAGTGCCTGTCGGCCGGGTACCGCGCATGCCTGGCGCATACCTTGCCCGGCCCCGGGGGTTGACTGGACGAGCCGTCGTCGCGCTCCGGCCCGGTGCAGACCCCGGATTGTACTACCCGAGGACCGTTCGGGCATCAGCGTGGCGATCGCGCGCATGAGCCGGCCCACCGGGCGTCGGGCATGAGAAGGCCCATCCCGGGCGCCACGAGCGATGCGGCGTATCGCTGGCGTGGCCCACGCTGCATCCTCACGGCAACCCGCCCCGAACAAGGACATCCGGGAAGCACCGCAGGCGAGCGTGCGAGGTAATGCCCTGACCGGGTTGGTGGCATCGAAGACCGCAAAACTCGCCAGGCGCGCGATCTTTGGTATCCTTCTGCCCCCTGTCTGGCGGTGCTGTCCATCCCGGGACGATGATGGTTTCAGCTCCCGACGCGCACCCGCCGCACCACCGGCCGCCCGATCGGGTAGTAGTCGAACCCGAGCCCGGCCAGGTATCCCGGGTCGTAGAGGTTGCGGCCGTCGAACACCACAGGCTCCTTCAGCCGCGTACGGACCTCCTCGAAGTCCGGGCTCCGGAACAGGTGCCACTCGGTGACCACGGCCAGCGCGTCGGCGCCCTCCAGCGCCTGCCACTGGTCCTCGCACAGAACCAGTCTTTCCCGGTCCGCATAGATCCGCCGTGCCTCATCCATTGCGGCGGGATCGAACGCCTGCACCCGGGCGCCGACCTGCCACAGCGCCTCCATCAGCACCCGGCTGGCCGCCTCACGCATATCGTCGGTGCCGGGCTTGAACGCCAGGCCCCACAGGGCGATGACGCGCCCGCGCAGATCGTTCCCGAAGTGCTCCTGCACGCGCTGGAACAGGCGCTGCTTCTGGCGGTCGTTGACGTTCTCGACGGCGCGCAGCAGCGAAGCGTCGTAACCGGCCTCCTGCGCCGTGTGAGCCAGCGCGCTCACGTCCTTCGGAAAGCACGACCCGCCGTAACCCAGCCCCGGGTAGATGAAATGGAAGCCGATCCGCGGGTCGGCGCCGATGCCGATGCGCACCTTCTCGATGTCCGCCCCGACGCACTCGGCGATGTTGGCGAACTCGTTCATGGTCGTGATCTTGACCGCGAGCATGGCGTTGGCGGCGTACTTGGTCAGCTCGGCGGAGCGGGGATCCATGAACAGGACCCGGTCATTCATGCGATTGAACGGCGCGTACAGTTGCTCCATCAGCTCGGCCGCACGGTTGCTGTCGGTCCCCACCACGATGCGGTCCGGCTTCATGAAGTCCTCGACCGCGTCCCCCTCCTTCAGGAACTCGGGGTTCGAGACCACGTCGAATTCCACCTCGGCGCCCCGACCGGCCAGCGTCTCACTGATGGTCCTGCGTACGCGCTCAGCCGTTCCCACGGGGACCGTCGACTTGTCGATCACCACCCGGTAGTCGTCCATGAGCTCGCCGATGCTGCGTGCCACCTGCAGCACGTAGCGCATGTCCGCCGAACCGTCCTCGTCCGGCGGGGTGCCCACCGCGATGAACTGGAAAAGGCCGTGCGCGACCCCCGCCGCCGCGTCGGTGGTGAATCGCAGGTTGCCCGTCTCGATGCCCTCCGCCAGCAGCTCGTCAAGGCCGTGCTCGCGGATCGGCACTTCGCCTTCCTGCAGCCGGCGCACCCGCTCGGCGTCGGTGTCGACGCACAGGACCCGGTTGCCCATGTCGGCGAAGCAGGCGGCGGTGACCAGGCCGACGTAGCCGCTGCCAAAGATGGTGATCTTCATCGCAACCCGTGCTCCCGTGAGTGTTCGCGCGGCGCGCGCCTGGCGGCGCGCAAGGATGCGGATTCTACCAGCCCGCGTTCGCCCCGGCGACCGGCCCCGACCAGCTGGGCCGTCGTGCTAAAATGCGCCCGCCGTGCCGGCCCCCGTTCGCCCCGGAGATGACCGATGACGGAATCCATCGCCGGCCCCCTGGGGCCTCCCCTGACCCGGATGCTGGGGGCTCCCGCGACGGTGAGCACGTGCCGACTGATTCCGGGGGGCGCCTCCAAGGAGTCGTGGTGGGTGGACGCGCAAGCCGGTGGCCGGACCCACGCCCTGATCGTGCGCCGCAACTCGCCGAGCAGCTCCGTGGGCGGGGAAGTGCTCTCGCTCGAGAACGAGCATCGGCTGCTGGCGCTGGTCCACGAACACGGCGCGACCGTGCCGCGGCCCTGGGGCTTCATCCCCGATCTCTCCGGCAGGCCGGCCTACGTCATGGACCGGGTCGACGGCGTGAGCATCGGGCGGAAGGTGGTGCGCGACGAGGAGCTCGAGCAGGCCCGCGCACGCCTGCCGCAGCAGATGGCCGAAAGCCTCGCGGCCATCCACGCGGTGCCGTCGGACGAGCTCGATTTCCTGCCCGCCGGCGACCCGGGCGAGGCGCCGGCCCGGCACTCCGTGTCGCGCATGGAACGGGAGTTGGACTGCCTCGGAGAACCACACCCCGTCATCGAACTCGGCCTGGCCTGGCTGCATCGCCACTGCCCGGAGCCCCGGCCGCGGACCCTGGTGCACGGGGATTTCCGGGTGGGCAACCTGATGGTCGACCGCAACGGCCTCGCTGCGGTCCTGGACTGGGAGCTGGCCCATCGGGGCGATCCGGCCGAGGATCTGGGATGGCCGCTCATCCGGGCCTGGCGCTTCGGCCGGGACGACCTTCGGCTGGGTGGCATCGGACCCGTCGAGCCGTTCCTGGAACGCTACAACGAGCTGACCGGGCGCGAGATCGGGCCCGCCGATCTGGATTACTGGGAGCTGCTGGGCAACGTCAACTGGGCGGTGATCCAGCTGATCCAGCGGGAGCGGCACCTCAGCGGCCGCGAGCCCAGCGTCGAGCTGGCGGTGCTCGGGCGGCTGTCCGCCGAAACCGAGCGCGAGATCCTGGCGATGCTGGAGCGCCTGGGTGACTGACTACCGCGCCGGGGCCGGCTCAGGACGCCCGGCGCACGGGGGAGCCGCCCACCTCAAGCATGCGCTCCACCGCCCGGCGCGCGCGGCGCGCGGTGTCCGGATCGACCTGCACCTGCGGCGCCAGGTTCTGCAGCGCCGCCAGGATCTTGGGCAGCGTGATCCGCTGCATGTGCGGACACAGGTTGCACGGGCGGATGAAGTCGATCTCCGGGTGCTCCACCGCGACGTTGTCGCTCATCGAGCACTCCGTGACCATGACCACCTGGCCCGCGCCGGCATCGTCCAGGTGCCGAATCATGCCCGAGGTGGAGCCGACATAGTCCGCCTCCTCCAGCACATCCGGCGGGCACTCCGGGTGCGCCAGCACGTGGATGCCGGGGTGCTGCTCGCGGTAGCCACGGAGCTCTTCCCCGGTGAAGCGCTCGTGCACCTCGCAGCTGCCTTCCCAGAGAATCACCTCGACGCCCGTCTGGCCCGCGACCCAGCGTCCCAGATACTGGTCCGGCGCGAAGATCACGCGATCCGTGCCCAGCGAGTCGACCACCTCGACCGCGTTGGAGGAGGTGCAGCAGATATCGGACTCCGCCTTCACCTCGGCACTGGTGTTGACGTAGGTGACCACCGGGACGCCCGGATACCGCTCACGCAACAGGCGCACGTCGGCGGCGGTGATCGAGGACGCGAGCGAGCAGCCCGCCTCCTTGTCCGGGATCAGCACCGTCTTGCCGGGGCTTAGGATCTTGGAGGTCTCGGCCATGAAGTGCACCCCGCACTGCACGATCACCCCCGCGTCCACGCGGGCCGCCTGGCGGGCAAGGCCCAGGGAATCACCCTGGAAGTCGGCCACACCGTGAAAAATCTCCGCGGTCTGGTAGTTGTGGGCCAGGATCACCGCGTTGCGGCGCTGCTTCCAGTCCCGGATGGCGGCGATATAAGGGGCGTGCACGGCCCACTCGACCTCGGGGATCACGTCGCGGACGCGCTCGTACACGGGTTCGAGCGATTTCTGGGTCTCCGGCGTAAGCTTCGGAACAACGGGCTCTCTCACCAGAGTCGCATCGGTATTCATCGATTGCCTCCACGCGCCGGCGGCCGGGTTCCGCCGGGCCTCGGCCAGTTATGCTGAATCTGAGTATAAGGACGCCGGCCGCTCACCTCAACACCCCGGGCAGACCGACCCCCGGCGCGGGGCGTTCGCGCAGCACCTCGCGCCGGAAGCGGAACAGCTCCGCGGGGCGTCCCCCGGTAGCGAGCTCGTAACGTCCCGTGCCTTCCACCAGGCCGGCCTGCTCCACCAGACGCCGGAAGTTCTGCTTGTGCAGCCGGACCCCGGACAGCGCCTCCACCAGACGCTGCAGCTGCAGCAGGGTGAAGGTCGGGGGCAGCATCTCGAATACCACCGGCCGGTAGCGGATCTTGCCGCGCAGGCGGCCCAGGGCGGTGGCCAGGATTCGGCGATGGTCCTGGGCCATGGGGCGCCCTGTGCGCGGTCCGCGATGCGTCCGCGGGGTGCGCGGGTGGCGGCCGGCCTCCTCCACCAGCCCGGCCTCGAACAGCAGCTCGTAGCGCTCCAATACCCTCTCCGGGTCCCACGGCGCTCCCTCCAGTCCAAATGTGATGTCCACGCGCTGGCGGGGGTCCGGAAACCCCGGCCGCGGTGGCGCACCCTCCGACCAGCGCCCCAGCGCCGGTGCAATGGTCTCGTCAATCAGCGCGGGACGCCCCTCACGCCAGTCCTCCCAGGGAAGGTAATCGTAGATGCTGCGCCACCCTGGCTCGCCCGGACCGGTTGGGGAGCGCTCGGCGACCAGTGCCAGGTAGGCCACCGAAATCACCCGTGGTCCGCCGGCGCGCTCGGCCGGGTCCCGGTAGCGGTCGCCGAAGGTGTAGAGCTGCTCGACGTAGCCCAGGTCCAGACCCGTCTGCTCGGCTACCCAGCCGCGCAGGGCGCGCTCGAGCGTGACGTCGCGGCGCGGATCGAGGGGGCCGAATGGCAGCGCGTCGAGCGGGCTGCGCCCGGCGCTGGAGGCCAGCTCGTGGCGGGCGCCGGTCACTGTCAGGACGCGCGGCACCTCGTCGGTCACCGCCGCGATGACCGCGTCGAGACCGATCACGAGGTCGTCGCCATTGTTTCCTTTTCTGTCCGGCATAGTCACCCGCTTTCCGTCCAACCCGCGCCCGCGCGCGACGGTTGCCCACCTTGAAATCCGACGTTGCGCCCCTACCTAGACCGGGAGACTCCGCGGCACGCGGAGCCGCCCGCCAACAGGGAGCGAGACGCACGACGATGGCAGACGCAAAGCGTACCACCGAGCAGACGTCCGGGAAGGAGACCCTGGGCTTCCAGGCCGAGGTGAAGCAGCTGCTGCACCTGATGGTCAACGCCCTTTACAGCAACAAGGAGATCTTCCTGCGCGAGCTGATCTCCAACGCTGCCGATGCGACCGACAAGCTGCGCTTCGAGGCGCTCGAGGACCCTTCCCTCTACGGAGACGATCCCAACCTCGAGATCCGGGTCGACTTCGATCCGAAGGCGCGCACGGTGAGCGTCCGGGACAACGGCATCGGCATGTCCCGCGAGGAGGTCGTCGACCAGCTCGGCACCATCGCCCGGTCCGGTACCGCCGAGTTCCTGAGCCGTCTTACCGGCGATCGCCAAAAGGACGCACAGCTGATCGGCCAGTTCGGGGTCGGGTTCTACTCGTCCTTCATCGTCGCCGACCGGGTCGAGGTGCTGACCCGGCGCGCCTCCGATCCGCCGGCGGCCGGCACCCGCTGGGAGTCCGCCGGCGAGGGGGAGTTCACGGTCGAACCCTGCGAACGGCCGGGGCGGGGCACCGAGGTAATCCTGCACCTGCGCAAGGAAGAGAAGGAGTTCGCCGATGCCCACCGGCTGCGCGAGCTGGTCACGCGCTACTCCGATCACATCTCGGTGCCGGTGCTGCTGCCGTCCGGCGAAGCCGGCGAATGGGAAAAGATCAACGTCGCGACCGCGCTGTGGACCCGCGACCGCAAGGAGATCAGCGACGAGGAGTACGCGGAGTTCTTCAAGCACGTGGCGCACGACTACGAGGCTCCCCTGACCTGGACCCATAACAAGGTCGAGGGGCGTCTCAGCTACGCCAACCTGCTCTACGTACCGGCACACGCGCCGTTCGATCTCTGGCACCGTGAGGGTGCCCGCGGCGTCAAGCTGTACGTCCAGCGCGTCTTCATCCTGGACCGCGCGGAACAGTTCCTGCCCCTGTACCTGCGCTTCATCAAGGGCGTGGTCGACTCCGGCGACCTGTCGCTGAACGTCTCCCGGGAACTGCTCCAGCAGGATCCGAAAATCGAGTCGATGCGCAAGCAGCTGACCAAACGGGTGCTGGACATGCTGGAGCGGCTCGCGCGCAAGCAGCCCGAGAAGTACGCCACCTTCTGGAAGGAATTCGGCGCCGTGCTCAAGGAGGGGCCCGCGGAGGATCCGTCCAACCGGGACAAGATCGCGCCCCTGCTGCGCTTCGCCACGACCCACGACGAGGAGGCGGGCGAGGTCCAGTCCCTGGATGATTACGTCTCACGCATGAAGCCCGAACAGAAGAGCATCTACTACATCGCGGCCGAGGGCTTCCAGGCCGCGCGCAACTCGCCGCACCTGGAGATGTTCCGCAAACAGGGCGTGGAGGTGCTGCTGCTCTCGGACCGCATCGACGAGTGGCTGGTCACCAGCCTGGGGCAGTATCAGGAAAAACCCTTCGACGACATCACCCGCGCCGGGGTCGAGCTGGGCGAACTGGAACAGGACACCGACCGCGAGCGCCGTGACGAGGCCGCGAAGGAGCTCTCGCAGGTGATCGAGCGGGTGAAGAAGACCCTGGGCGAGCGGGTCGAGGACGTGCGCACCACGCACCGGCTGACCGACTCACCCGCCTGCCTGGCCCTCGGCGAGGCGGACGTCGGTCGCCAGCTGCGCCACCTGCTGGAGGCCGCCGGGCAGAAGGTCCCCGAAGGCAGACCGGTGCTGGAGCTCAACCCCGAGCATCCACTGGTGCGGCGCCTCGCCGACACCGACGACGAGTCCCGCTTCGAGGACCTGGCCAGCATCCTGTTCGAGCAGGCGGGCCTGGCCGAGGGTCGCCAGCTGTCCGATCCGCCCGACTACGTGCGGCGCCTCAACCGGCTGCTGCTCGAGCTGGGCGCCTGAGCGACGCCGCCGGACGGCGTCAGCGCCGGAACCAGTCGCCGCCGGGGATTACCCGGCGGCGGCGTGCCGTGCCTTCCCGGAACAGCTAGATCCACGCCGGGCCGAACGGGGTCCGCACCACCCGGCGAGTGTATACGTCCGGGTAATCCTCGAGTGCATCCAGGCGCGGCCACAGCCGCGCCGGTACGCGGTAGACCTCGCCCGTCACGCTGCGGTTGCCGCCCTCGATCACGCCGGGGCAGGCGCCCAGGTCGAGCATGGTGAAGCCGGGACCGAGGCGGCAGCTGCCCAGCCGGCGGCTTCCCGCCAGCGTGTGGTGATTACGGCCGCCACGGCGCAGCGTGCCGTAGACGAACACCGCCTGCACCGGCCCCAGCCCCCGCGTCACCGGCGACCTCCTGGCAAGCTCAGCCAGGCAGCGCGTCAATGCGCGGACGCGTCAGGACCGGCCAGAAGCCCGCCACGAAAAGCAGGAACGCGGCACTCCAGAAACCGGCCGACAGCAGCAGGATATCCAGATAGGCCTGCGGCCAGACCATCGGCGCGAACACGCGGACCACCGCGGCCACGTTGACCAGGACGAAGGCGGCGGTGAGTCCGGTACCCGCCTCCAGGCGCCGGCCCGTGTGCCCGAGCGCCGAGCGCGACATCATCGCCAGAGTCAGGCTGCCGATCGCACCCACGGTCAGGGCGTGAATCGCCAACACCGGCATCACCACGTCGGGCCACCACACGCTCAGCGCCCGCAGCAGCAAGCTGGCCACGATCCAGGCATAGCCGGCGTGCAGGACCCACAGCAGCGGCGCCTTGCGCGCGGCCCAGCCACCCCATCGCGACATCCGTACGGCGTGCACCACTGCAGCGGCAAGCGCCGCGCCGGCCAACGCCTCCGGCGCCCTCCCCAGCACGTCCAGCGCCAGCACGAGGAGTACCGAGGGCAGCGCCAGGCGCTCCGCCCAGTCGACCCGGCGCACCCCGGAATGGCGCAGGGTATTGCGCGTGAACATGGGGATCACGCGCCCGCCAATGACCACCATCAGCACCAGCAGGAGGTCCAGCGAGCCCAGGATCCCGCGCGAGCGTCCCAGGCCGACGACGCCGAGCGCGTTGAGCTGGATCGCGAGGTCGGCCCCCGCCAGGCCGACCAGGATAAGGGGCAGCGCCAGGTTGCGCCGGCTGCGGGAGCGCACCAGCGGCACCCACAGGCTTGCCGCAATTGCCGGCAGGAACGCTACGTCCAAGCCAACGGCCAGCCAGGCCGGCAGCATTGCCCCGATGCAGGTGGCCACCCGCCCCGCCACCCAGAGCAGAACCAGCCCGGCCAGCAACCAGCCCGTCGGCGTCGCGCGCCCGGTCCAGTTGCGCACCGCCGTCAGCAGGAAGCCGCTGGCGACTGCAGCCACGTAGCCGAACAGCATCTCGTGGGCGTGGAAGGCGACCACGTCCAGGCGGGTATTGCCCGGCCAGGCCCCGACGTACCAGCCCAGAAAGAAGGGCACGATCAGCGCCGCGTATAGCGCCGCGAGCAGATAGAAAGGCCGGAAACCGAGGCCCAGGATGGCGGGCCGGGCCACCCCGCCGGTGGCGAACCGGGCTGTGGCCGTGCTGCCCTGGCGGACTGGCATGAGTCTCTCCCCTACGGCGGTCGAAGATATATTCAGTTTATATCTTATTTACGGCCGCGGGACCAATGACCCGGGTCAAGCTGGCGGTGCCTCCGGCGCCGCGTCCATGCGTAGCAGCATGCGAAGCTCGTCCGGACGCTGCAGCAGGTCGGCCAGGGTATAGCCGTCGAGCACTGCGAGGAACGCCTGCAACGCCTCGTAGAGCACGCTCTTCAGGCGGCACGCCGGCGTGATGCAGCAGCTGTTGGTGGCTGAATTGAAGCATTCGACCAGCGCCAGGTTGTCCTCCGTGCGCCGCGCGACTTCGCCGAGGTTCAGATCTCCGGGCGCCCGGGCCAGCATGATGCCGCCCTTCTTCCCCCGGATGGTGCGAATGTACCCCAGCGTTCCGAGCCGGTGCACCACCTTGACCAGGTGGTTTCGGGAGATCCGGTAGTGCTCGGAAATCTCCTTGATCGTGCACCGCTCCCCCTGTGCCAGACCCAGGTAGATCAGCACCCGGAAGGAATAATCCGAATAGCGTGTCAGATGCATGCCAACTCCTCGACGGTAAGCCACCGGCCCGTCCCTGCCGCCCTGTAAACATGCATCCTACATGCATTGTTAAGCGGTGCACAGTCCCTGGCGCCTGCGACCGGCCCGGTCAGGAGTCGCACGGAAACGCCGCGTCCGCAACGCGGTTCAGGCGTTGAAACCGCTCTTGAGACCGCGCTTGAGGATCTTGCCATTGGCGTTGCGTGGCAGCGGCTCGTGGCGGATCCCGATTTGCGCCGGCACCTTGAAACCGGCCAGCTTGCCCGCGACATGCGTCTGCAGTTCCTTGACGGTGACGTTCGAGCCCGGCGTGACCTGAACCACGGCGGCGACCTGCTCCCCCATGACCCGGTCGGGGATGCCGAAGACGGCGGCGTCCATCACCGCCGGGTGGTCGTACAATGCGTCCTCGACCTCGACGCAGTACACGTTTTCACCTCCCCGGATCACCATGTCCTTGACCCGGTCGACGATATAGACGAAGCCCTCCTCGTCCAGGCGTGCGAGGTCGCCGGAACGGTGCCAGCCGTTCACGAAGCTCTTCTCGGTGGCCTCCGGCTTGTTCCAGTAGCCGACCACGACGTTGGGCCCGAAGATCCACAGCTCGCCGACCTCCCCGACCGGCAGCGTGTTACCCTCCGGGTCGCAGACCTTGACCTCGCATACGGGCACCGGCAGGCCCACGCTGTCCGGTTTGCGCAGATAGTCGATGCCGGGGTTCATGGTGGTGATCGACGAGGTCTCCGTCAGGCCATAGCCGTTGCTCGGGCTGACCTCCGGGAATTCCTCGTGGATCCGGGCCACCAGCTCGGGCGCCGCGGGCGCGCCGCCATAGCCGATCGAGTCGATCGTCGAGAGGTCGTATTTGTGGAAGTCGGGGTGCTCGAGCACCTGCCAGACCATCGCCGGCACGCCCCCGAACATGTTGAGCTTCTCGCGCTCGATGAGCTCCATCGCGCGCCCCGGGTCCCACTTGTACATCAGCACCAGCTTGTTGCCGACGAAGGTGCTGGTTACCAGGACCGAGTGACACCCGGTGGCGTGGAAGAACGGCACCGACAGCAGCGCCCCGGTCTTCTCGGGCATCTCACCGGAGAGCAGCGGGGGCTCCTCGCCCCGACGCAGCATCGCGAAGCAGCGTGCGTATACCGAGCTCACCAGGTTGGTGCAGATATTACGGTGCGTGCCCAGGGCGCCCTTCGGCTTGCCGGTGGTGCCGGAGGTATAGAAGATCGTGGCGTAGTCCTCGGGCTCGATCTCGACCTCCGGCAGCGACTCGGGCCTGTCGGCCGCATCGGCCATCACGTCGTCGAACGGCACCGTGCCCGGGGGGAGCTCACCTTCGGGGCGGGCCACGACGGTCGCCTCCAGGTCCAGCCCGTCGAGGAAGGAGGCCAGCCGCTCGGCCCGCTCGCCGTCCACGAACAGCACCGTGGAGCCCGAATCGGCGATGCCGTACTCCAGCTCCGCGCCGGTCCACCAGGAATTGAGGGGCACGATCACCGCGCCGACCGCGGTGACGGCCCAGAAGATCACCGGCCACTCCGGGTAGTTGCGCATCGCGAGCGCCACGCGGTCGCCCTTGCGCACCCCATAGTCGTCCCGCAGCACGTGCGCCAGGCGCGTGACCTTGCGGAAGTGCTCCGCGTAGGTCATCCGCTCATCCTCGTAGACGATGAACGGCAGATCGCCATGCTCGCGGCTAAGCTCGACCACCGTGCGCAGCGAGGGCGGAGTGATCTTCCATACCCGCGTCCGGTTGCCACGGATCTCGACTTCGCCGATTTCCAGCGGTGCGCCCGGCCCGGCCAGGCGTCGGACGGCCTGCTCGATCGATATGGCCGGCTCCGGTGCGCCTGCGGCCTCGTTAACAGCCTGTGGCATGGCAGCGATTTCCTCCGATCGTGGAAAGGGGGGACGCCGGCCGTCTGGCGATGGCCCGCGCCATGATCCCGTATCTCGCTTACTTGTTCAGGAAGTTTAACGGCGAACCCGCCACCGGCCAGCGGCAGCTGACCAGCCGGCCCGTCGCCGACAGCGTCACGAACGCCGTCTTGAGATCCTTGCCGCCGAAGCAGATGTTGGTGGTCAGCGGGTCGCCGAACTCGGTGAAGTCGACCTGCGACCCGTCCGGCGAGATCGAGCTGATCCCCCCGCTGAGCAGGGTGGCCACGCAAAGGTGACCGCGCGAGTCGATCGCGAGGGAGTCGAACAGCTGCATGCCGGGCAGGCCCACCACGAGGTCACCGGGCGGCCGAGCTCCCTCGCTCTTCTCCACCTCACCCTCGCCAATTATATCGTACTTCCACACGCGCCCCGTCGGGGTCTCGGCGACGAACAGCCGCTTCTCGTCCGGGGACAGCCCGATGCCGTTCGGCGCGTGCATGCCGTAGACGACCTCCTTGATCATGGAGCCGTCGGTCTTCGCATAGTAGATGCCGCCACGGTCGCGCTCCCGGGCACGGATCTTGCCGTGATCCGTAAACCAGAAACCGCCTGCCCGGTCGAACACGATATCGTTGGGCCCGCGCAGGCCGTGCCCGTCCACCTCGCGGTAGAGGACCTCCACCTCGCCGTTGTCCGGGTCTATGCGCTCGATGCGGCCGCCCGAGTAGTCCTTCGGCTGCCTCCCCGGGAACAGCAACCCGGCCACGTCGTGCCACTCGAAACCGCCGTTGTTGCACACGTAGAGCTTGCCGTCGGGACCCACCGCCGCGCCGTTCGGGCCGCCGCCGGGCTCCGCGATCACCACGCTGCTGCCGTCGGGCCTCACGCGGGTGAGCGTGCCCCGCGCGATCTCGACCAGGATCACGTCGCCGTCCGGCATGGCGATAGGGCCCTCGGGAAACTTCAGTCCGGACGCGATCTCGCGGATTTCGGGCATGGTGTCCTCCGGTGGGTCAGCGATCGTTACCCAGCAAGCATTCGCTTGCGGGCCCGTGTGCCCACATAGGCTTGACCCGGTCCTGCACCTGTCAGCTCCTTTCCCCGCCGTCCGTGCCCGGGCCCGGATCCGTGTGCCCCTTCCGGTCGCCGCCGCCCCCGAGGCGGTGCACGAGCCGCTCACCATATGCTTCCTGGAGCCACAGCGGGCACGCCCGGCCGCCGCGGTTCAGCCGCGCAAGCAGCAGCCGGAGACGCCGCCCAGCGCGCGAGCAGCCGGGGCGGTCACCTTGCCGCTCGACCCCCTGCAGCAGGTCGTTGATCCCGCCAACGCGACGGGACACTTCGATCTCAGGCGGCAGGCAGCCGGCGTTCCTGAGCAGCAGGTAGCCCGCCCGCAGGGCTTCGGGGACCAGGGACAGATCCTGCAGCGCGAGCGGCCGGCCGGCACCCGGGAGATCGTCCAGGGCACCCTCCTCCGCCGCCTCACGGATGCGCGACTCGGCCAACTGATCCAGAATACTCATAGCTCGCCCGCTCCTGAGCACAGGGATCTGCGGATGGACTTCATCGTACGACGTCGAGCCAGCCTCGTCCCGTGAACCCGGGACAGCTCGTCAACATTTTCGTGGTGCTGTTTGTGGTCATCGACCCTCTCGGCACCGCGTCGATCTTCGCGGTCCTCACGCGCGGCATGACAGTGCAACAGCGCCGGGGCGTAGCGCTGCGGGGGGTGCTGATCGCGGCCTTCATCCTCGTGGTCTTCGGCCTGATCGGGCGGACCCTGCTGCAATTGCTGGGGATCGGTATGCCTGCATTCCGGCTGGCCGGCGGCATCCTGCTCTTCATGCTCGCCATCGACATGGTACTGGCGCGCCAATCCGGCCTGCGCGGCGCCACCCCGGCGGAGCGCAGCGAGGCAATCCGCCGCGACGACATCTCGGTGTTCCCGCTCGCCTTTCCGCTGCTCGCCGGACCCGGAGCCCTGACCATCTTGCTGATCCTGATGGGCAGTGGCCCGCCCGGGATACGCTTCGCCCTGATACTCGGACTGCTGCTGCTCGTGCTGGCGCTGACGCTCGCCGCGCTGATACTCGCACCGCGGCTCATGCGCCTGCTCGGAGAAACCGGGACCAACGTCGTCGATCGGCTGTTGGGCGTGATCCTGGCAGCGCTGGCAATGCAGTTCGTCATCGACGGCCTGCGCGCGGTTCTCGCTGGATGATCCATGCCACGGCGGCTGCTTTCGGCTCAGGAAAAGCGTGACGAGTTACCCCTGGAGCGGCTGTCGCACCACAGTCGCGTGATCAGGGGAGCGTTGAGATGAGGCATTACCCCAATGGGGTCGGTAAGCGCGGCCTCGAACAAGGCCGCGTAACCTTTTGATTTTGGTCGGGGCGGCAGGATTCGAACCTGCGACCCCCAGCACCCCATGCTGGCTCGCATATTAGCCGAACTCATTGATTGTCACAAATAAACCTTCACGGGAACGTCTACCAAATGGTGCCGCCTTAGATCACCAGGTCATTGATTTACCGCTAGTCCAAGACCGATTTGTAGACACCGGATTGACTAACCATGGCGCCATTGGGGAAGGTTTCCCGAGACCGAGGCTGCTCCCCGAACAGTCCCTCCAAAGACACCGACCGCTTCGACATTGCGAACCGTCCAGTGCATCGGCACCCGGTAATAGGACGGCCATGACCGATCCAAACATCGGCAAGAACGCAAACGGACGGCCGGTGCACCTTCACCAGAGTAGCGTGCTACTGAGAGCTTCTCTGCCGGCCCTACGGTCTTTTCTGATCGGATCCTTCGTCGCGCGGTTCTCAACCTCCGATCCGCGTACATGTGGCTGAGGCGGGGCATCCGCGGATTGCCGCCCTTTCACCAGCATCCCGGGATCGGCTTCCTTCAAGATCGAAACGATCTGCTCTCCCTGAACCGTGGCTTCCCCATCTCAGCCTCATTGATCGAATTGCCTGAGAACGTCTACTTACGACCCGTCGCCAGGTCAGGGAAGCTTACGGTATTAATCCCGGGAGCAGGTCAGCTCCGCCCAGTTGAATCCACTGCGCCCAGGATCAGCGCCGGCTGCGGCGTGTAGGGGCCGCTGACCTTCACCTGAGTATCAATCCAATCCCAGCGAGCAGCAGCACAAGATACAGCAACCGCCGGAACATGTCCTCGTCGACGCGGCGGTGTAGCCATTCGCCGGCCCCGATACCAACAGGCAGGATAGCGAGGAGCACGAATAACTCCGGTAGCTGCCTCGATTTCAGCGTGCCGCCGATCACGTAAGAAATGGTCAGGATCGTCCCCAGCGTGAGCCAGACCGCCGCCAGTGTGCTGCGGAAGCTGCCCTTGTCCAACGGCCGGCGGCTCACGCCGTACACCAGGAGTGGCCCGCCCGCCGCGAATAGGCCGTGAGCGACACCTGCCGCGAACGTCCACGGCGTGATGTGTTCAGAACCCCTACTGCTCCTTCGCCGCCCCACAAGCAACGCTTCCGCGGCCAGCACGATGACCAGCGTGCCAAGCAATGGCCGCAGCCACCCCGCGTGCAGTGTGTAAAAGAGCAGCTGGCCAAGCGCCAGCCCAACCAGCATCGGGGGCAATATCATGCGTAGTAGCAAAGACCAATCGATCTGCCTGTGGTAGCGCAGTACGATGTAACCCGACAGGCCCAGGGTCACGGGCACGAGCCATGCGAGCAACGCATGCACTGGAAATAGCTGGGCGCCCAAGGCCAAGGCAATGACGACGCACCCGAAACCCACGATGGTCTGGGTAGTCGTGGCGAGAAAAAAGATCAGCGCGAATGCAGCGAAGGACGAAGTCACGGCGGTATACTGAATACCGCTGCGGTGAGCCGGGGTTCACGGGGCATCGCAGCAACTCGATGGCGAGGTTTCTTGCGCCGCAGGTTCAGTCCCTCCTCACAGTAGACCCGATGTGTCTTCTTGTGATTGATCACCCAACCTTCTCGGCCCATCAGCGTGTGGATCCGCCACATGCAGGACCGACAACTCGGATTTTCGCGATCACGCGGATCCGACTCCGCTCCGCGCGATCGCACCGCAGGTGCACCTTGTAGCAGTACATGGAGCGGGAGAAGAGCATCACTGCCGAGGCACTGCGAACACTCATTCGGTAAGCCTCTGTTATCCAGCCCGCCACTTCACGCTTCCTGGCGGGCTTCAGAACTCTTTTCGGCTGACCTCCTGGAGCATTTCCTTGTCCAGGCTCAAATCGGCAATCATCGACCTCAGTCCCCGGTTCTCCTCCTCGAGTTGCTTCAAGCGCCGCATCTCGGATACGCCCAAGCCTCCGCACTTCTTCTTCCACGCGTAGGAGGTGGCCTCGGAGATCTCCATCCGGCGACACACCTCCTGCTAGCGCGTCCCGGTCTACTTCAGGGCAAAGGCGATCTGCTCGTCCGAAAATTTCAACTTCGTCATCCCATTTCCTCCTCTGACTCAGAGTGCTCGAAATGGCCGAGATTCTTTAGCTCCAAACGGTCCAGTTCGTAGGAAGGAGGTCAGCAACTTCCGTCCACAAACATCCCATGGAGAACACCAGCCAGCGCAATGCAAGCATCGCCTCACGGACTCAAGAACTACCTTTCTTTGATAACAGTTCAGAGACAAAGGCGGTATTGAACTCACCCGACCGAAAGACGTGGTGGTCGATCAAGCGATGGTGAAATGGGACTGTAGTTGTAATACCGTCTACACGCATTTCCCGTAACGCCCGAAGCATTCTCTCGATAGCTTCGTCCCGATCACGGCCCCAACATATTAACTTACCAACCATGGAGTCGTAGAAAGGTGGTACCTGGTACCCGCTCTCTATGTGGGAATCCATCCGCACACCCAGTCCACCCGGCATGTGAAAACGGGCGATTCGACCCGGCGATGGCATAAACTGATTATCGGGATCCTCGGCATTAATGCGACATTCAATGGCGTTGCCGTTGAGAACGACCTGATCCTGCGCTAACCCCAGAGATTGGCCATCCGCAATTATTAGCTGTGCCCTAATGATATCAATCCCAGTGACTAGCTCGGTGACGGGGTGTTCGACCTGCACCCGAGTATTCATTTCTATAAAGTAAAATTTCCCCGTCTCATTGTCGAAGACGTACTCAACGGTACCAGCGTTTCGATAGCCAACTTCACGGCACAACTTTAGCGCCGATTCACATAGCGCATCGCGAGTGCGAGCATTCAAAGCCGGAGAGGGGGCTTCTTCTACGAGCTTCTGATTGCGTCGTTGGATAGTGCAATCACGCTCGCCGAGGTGAATGTGATTTTCTGAATCACATAGTATCTGCACCTCAATATGACGGATGTCGGTGAGATATTTCTCGATGTAGACGGCTGGGTTGCCGAACGCGGTTTCCGCCTCGGACATTACTTGTCCGACGGCGCCCTGCAATTCATCTGCATCGCGAATCACGCGCATGCCACGACCCCCCCCACCTGCGGCCGCCTTTATCAACAGGGGAAAAGCAACCGACGAAGCGATTTCGAGCGCAGTCGCTTCATCACTGACCGCACCATCGGAACCGGGAATGATGGGCACGCCCGCCCGTCGGGCGATCTCGCGGGCACCAATCTTATTGCCCATCTGGCGGATCACCTCCGAGGGCGGGCCGACGAAAATTAACCCGGCCTCCTCGCATTTCAGTGCGAAGTCCGAATTCTCGGAAAGAAAGCCGTATCCGGGATGCACGGCGTCGACGCCCGAGACCAATGCCGCCGAGACCAGCGCTTCCTGGTTCTGGTAACTCGCCTGTGCGCCTGAAGGACCAACGCAGATCGCTTGGTCGGCCATCTGCACTGGGATTGAGCCAGCGTCCGCCTCGGAATAGGCAA